>Ga0209369_1000082_pt1 | contig 218705 bp, 190 predicted proteins | sample EBPBio142010_DNA_FD_185865 | JGI IMG/M metagenome (GOLD analysis project Ga0209369, IMG submission 185865) | Wastewater treatment Type I Accumulibacter community from EBPR Bioreactor in Madison, WI, USA - Reactor 1_10/4/2010_ DNA (SPAdes)... | ecosystem: Engineered > Bioreactor > EBPR >... | reverse complement strand
CATCGAGCAGAGCATCGAAGGCCTGGGGAGCCTCTGCCTCGATCAAGAAGGCTTCGATATCGGCGAGGTTGCGTTCAAAGTTGGCAGTGAGCTTGACGGTCACGGTGCAAGGCAGTCAGTCAGTCAACAGCCTTGCCACCCCGATGGGTCGCGCGGCGGCGCTGCATGGCCGCCAAGGTGGCGCGTGCGTCCTTCACCTTGCCCGCAGCCACATCGGCCAAACCCTGGCTGGCATCGGCGATCAGCAGCAGGTGAATGCGCTCGCGTTCGAGCTGGTGGTAGTAGTCCAGCCGCCCCGCGTCGATCAGGGCAACGTAGCTTTCGCCATTCTTGGTAATGATCTTCTCGGCGCCAGCCCGCACCTGGTCGGCCAGTTCCGACAGGGTGGCTCTGGCTTGGGAGAGCGGGATCACGTCAGCGGCGGAGATGGCCATGGGAGCCTCCTTGGCGTGTTTTGATGTACGGAATTCTGTACATCATATGCGCAAGGCTGTCGCTGTTGGAAATGACTGCGAGTTCACGGCTCGGGGTGTGCCTTGCCAGCACAGTGTGTGGCGAAGGCGCAGCGCGATCAGTGGTAGTCGCTCTCTCGCTGATGGCGCAGCGCCAGCACCGTCACGGTTTGGGCGTCGTCGATTTCAAACAGTGCGACATAGCCGGCCGCTCCAAACGGGATGACCAACTCCCGCAAAAAAGGTGAGTCAGCCGTGGCCTTGCGGCAGGTAAAGGGCAGGCGCTCCAGCGTGGCAATGCCCGCGCGAATTGTCTCCAGCGCACGCTCGGCCAAGGCCCAGTCTGCGGCATCCCTGTCAAGGATGAATTCATACAGCCTGACCAGATCGGCCTCGGCTTCCTGTGTAAAGCGAACCCGGTAGGTCATGCGGTGGTTGGGCCGGACTTGGCGCGATCAAGCATCTCCTGAAGCCTGTCCAGCACGGCGCCAGCCTCCACATACTGCCCGCTCTGCCGCGCCTGGTCGCGCGCCTTCAAGCCACGGGTGATGAACTCTTGATCCGCCAGACGGCAGGCGATGGTTTGCCGAATCGCCTGTTCTACGAAGCCCGACAGACTTTCTCCATCGCGCAAAACACTTTCCGCGGCCAGACGCAGTTGCGGGTCAACCCGCAAAGATGGGATGGTGGAGGTTTTCATGAAAAGGCTCCGTGCGTTGCAATTGCGATGCAGTGTGCCCATGTTTCAACCGCTGCGCAAGCGGTAAGGGAAAGGGCGAGAGTGACGACAAACTTGCGGTACCGCCCTTTGGTTCGCGCCCCCTCATCCCGCAACCCAGGGGTTTACAAAAGATGCTCATAAGCCACATTTGAGGTGCCAGCTGAAAATAATGACGCCCACAAGCCACAATGACCACCCTCTCTGACGTTGCCCTACTGCTGCGCACTGCCCGCAAGCAAGCGCGCCTGACCCAGGCTGAACTGGCCGAGCGCGCCGGCGTGGCGCGCACCACCGTGGCGCGCATGGAAAACCCCTCCAAGGGCGACATGAGTGTTTCCGCCCTGGTGCGACTGTTGGAGGCCGCCGGCTGCGACCTGAAAGTGGTGCCCGTGGGCCATCAGCGCACGGTGGAAGAGATTCTGGCCGAGCAGCGCCGGGGGGATACGTGACGCTGCAGGGCAGAGGCACGGCGTACACCTATAGCAATGAATGAATGCGACTCTCGATAAGGAGTCCTCAAGCATGAGCCTCTTGATGCCTGAACATGAACACCGCGTGGCGGTGCTGGTGGACTGCGACAACACCAGCCCGGAAATCCTGGAATATGCCTTGCGCGTGGTGGCGCAGTTTGGCCGTGTGGTGCTGCGGCGCGGCTATGGCAACCACAGCACCTTGGCCAACAAGTGGCAAGAGGCCCTGGTGCGGCTGGCGTTCACGCCTTGCTTGCAATACCAATACGCGGCGGGCAAAAATACCTCGGACATCGCCCTCGCACTGGATGCCATGGAAGCATTGTTTGACCGCCGGGCGACAACGTTTTGCCTCGTCACCAGCGATTCCGACTTTGCCTATCTGTGCCGCAAGCTGCGCGAGCGTGGGGCCACGGTGCATATCGTGGGCGAAGCCAAGTCGCCCGATGCGCTGCGCAATGCCAGCGACCAGTTCTTCGAGTGGGTCAAGCCAGTCCCGGAGCCGGTGGCCTCGGTGGCTGCGGCAGAGCTCGCAGACAAAGGCAGCAGCAAACCCGAGCCGGCCAAGCCCGCACCCAAACTGCGCCCGCGCTTCGTGGTAGAGGCGGTTGCGCTGATGGCAGGAGACACGGCCGATGGAAAGGTCAGCGTAGGCGGCCTGGGCTCTTATCTCAAGCGTGCCGACCCTTCTTTTTCTCCCAAGAACTACGGTCATTCAGGTTTGCTGGACATGCTCAAAACCTACGACTTGCTGAAGGTGCAGCAGGAAGCCGGTGGGCATTGGACGACGCAGTTGGCGCAGCCATCACAAAGTTGAACGGTCAGTTCACAGCAAGGGGCCGTTGATTCCGCTACAGCGCCAAACGCACCCGCACCGGCCGATGATCACTCCCCAAATCCACCCCCCATCCCGCGCCATCCGCCCGCACTCCCGGCGTCACGAGCACATGATCGAGCGGCAGGACGGACAGCCAGCCGCCCAGGTTCGGCCTGGTGGGCGCAAGGCCGCTGGCGCGGCGCAGCGGGGCGGTGGCCTGCAGGCCGGTGGACCATGGCGAGTCGTTCATATCGCCCAGCAGGATGCCGGGCAGACCGCTGTCGGCCAGCAGCCTGGCTTCCAGCCGCAGGCTGGCATCGCGCTCCTGGGCGTAGGGTGCGCTGATGGGCGGCATGGGATGCACGGCGGTCAAGGCCAGTTTTTGGCCTTGCACGTCCAGCACCAGGCGCAGCTTGAGCGTTGCCAGTACGTCGGCGGCGGGCACCTTTTCCGCCGATGCGATCGGGTACTTGGACAGCACGCCCAGCCCAAACTGGTCATCGCTGGGTTCGAGCACGCGGTGGGGGTAGGCGGCCAGCACTTCGGGGCGGTTCACCATGGTCATGGCGGAGGGGGTGAACTCCTGCAGCGCGATCGCGTCCGGCGCCTCGGCCGAAAGCAGCCAGGCGGCGAGCGCGGCATGGTCGGTGCGCTCGAAGTTCAGGTTGGCGCTGGCCATGGTGAGCGTGACTGACGACTGGTTGTGCGCTGTGCGGGCCTCGGCCTGGGGTAGCTGGTGCAGCCAGGCGGCCGCCACCATGGCCACAGGCGCCAGAACCTGCCAGGGGCGTGCCGGCCGCAGGCAGGCGGTGAGCACGGCCCCGGTCAAGGCGAGGCCGGCGTAGAGCCATTGCCAATGCGATGCCAGCCCGGCCAGCCAGCGCAAGCTGTCCGGCATGAGGGTGCCCGGCAGGTAGGGCACGAAGGTGCACAGGGCGCCCAAGCCGCACAGCCAGGTCACGATGGTGGCGCGCCGGGCGATGGCGCCGGCCATGCGGGCTTTCAGGGGGCTGCGCTGCCGGGGCGATGGTGCCAACCCGGTACGACTTACGGTATTGGCGGTGGCAATCCAGGGTTTCAAGTGCGGGTCTTCTCAGGGTGGCTGTGGTGCATCGACCGGGGGCGCCAAGAGCGGCCCCCAAGCAGTCGTATGTTTTTGTAACTTGAGAAGCATACCGCCAATTTCAGTTCTCCACCCCCCGCAACGCACTCGCCGTCAGCTCCGCCCTCGGCACCGTGAAGCGGCACAGTTGGCCGTTGGCGCGCTGCAGTTCGATCTGCTGCTTTGCCTGTGCATCCACCTCCGCGCCCGCCTCGCAGGCCCAGGCCAGCCACTGGGCCAGGGTTTCCAGGTCGTGCTCGCCCGGCGGCAGGGCCTGGGCCAGGTCGGCCATGGTCAGGGGGGCGCCGCGGGCCTCCAGCAGTGCCAGCGTGTCCTGCTGCAGCGCCTTGGTGTCCAGGCCCTCGAAGGCCTGCCAGAACTCGTCCTCCACCTGGCTCAGGTCGGCGTATTGCGTGGTGAGCAGCAGTTCTTGCGCGGCGCCCTCCTCCAGCGACTTGACGCGCAGGCGCTCGATGAGCGGCAGGCCCGCCAGCGCCACGCCCAGGGGCGGTAGCGGCGCCGGGCTGCGGCGCAGGGCCTGGCGGCTCCAGTCCAGCCGCAGCGCCTGGTTGAGGATGTCGTTGAGCAGCTGGCCGACGCGCTGGTTTTCGGCCGCCTGGCCGGTTTTCATGAACTGCGCCACCTCGCGTTCGCTGCGCGCGCGCACGGCCTGCACCACCTTGGCCTCTTTGATGAGCTGGGGCACCAGCAGGCGCAGGGCGCTGTGCTGCAGGTCGTCCAGCGCCTGGCGGCTGGCCGGGTGGGCCAATATGGTGCGCAGGTGCTGGCGCATGCGCGCCAGCTCGGCCTGGTGGTGCAGCTGCTGCTGAAAGCCCTCGAAGACCCGCCCCTCGGGGGTGGAGAGCAGGTTGGCGTGGCCGTCGAGCAGTTGATCGACGATGCTGCCGCGGTGCTGCTGCGCGCTCAGGATGGCCTGGCGCAGCTGACGGTCGGCCTCGCGCCAGGAGTCTTCCACACGCCTGAAGTCGGCGCGCAGGCTGGTGGCCAGGGCATAGACCTCGCGTATGCCCTCGCTGGCCTGGGCGTCGCTCAGGGTCTCGACATGGCCGGCCTGCAGCGCGTCGATCTGCTGCTGCAGCTCGGCAATGCGGCGCTGCAGCTGGGCGGCGCGGCTGGCCGGGTCGGGGTCGAGCTGGGTGGCCAGGTTGTCGATCTCGCGCTGCACCACGGCCAGGCGCGAGGCGGTGGAGGTCATCATGCGCTGGTCCAGCTGGGCGACGAAGCGCAGCGCCGACTTGAGCGCATCGGTCTCGTGGATCAGGCCGTCGCGCTCGGTGACCAGGGTGCGGCGTATCCACTCGCGCAGCTCGCGCCGCGCCTGGGCCAGCGGGTCGGTGGCGTCGATTTCGTAGTCGGGCTGGTTGGCATGCTGCACCAGCAGGTCGGCAATGGCCTGCACGGCGCTGTCAAACGGAACGCCGCCGGGCTGGTGCTCCAGCAGCGACTCCAGGCAGCTGAGCATGAGCGGCCCCCGGCGCGAGGCCAGCAACAGCCAGGCCGGGTGCTGCTGGCGCGCCAGAATGTATTGCTGGGTGCGCTGCTGGGGCAGGGAGAGCGCGGCAGGCTGCGCCCGTGCAGCGTCAGGGGGTGGGGGGATGTGGTGGCTGGGCTCGGCCGCCATCACACATCGATGTTCCCCGCCCTGAGCGCATTCGTCTCGATGAAGTCGCGCCGCGGCTCGACCTCGTCGCCCATCAGCATGGTGAATACGCGGTCGGCCTCGATGGCGTCGTCGATCTGCACGCGCAGCAGGCGCCGCACGGCCGGGTCCATGGTGGTTTCCCAGAGCTGCTCGGGGTTCATCTCGCCCAGGCCCTTGTAGCGCTGGCGGGCGGTGGTGCGCTCGGCCTCGCTGATCAGCCAGGTCATGGCTTCGCGGAAGTCGCTCACCTTTTCTTCCTTGGCCTTGTCGCCCTCGCCGCGCGTGACCTTGGCGCCCTCCTGGATCAGGCCGCGGAAGCTGTTGGCGGCCTCGGCCAGGGTGGCGTAGTCGTCGCCGGCGACAAAGTCCTGCGTGATCAGGCTGCTCTTGATGTTGCCGTGGTGGTGGCGGCTGATGCGCAGCACGGGCTTGTCGCTGCGCGGGTCGATCTCGCCGGTCACGTCGGCGGGCACGCCGTTGACGTTGAGCTCGCGCAGCTTGGCCTGCAGCTCTATGGCGCTGGCCTGGGCATCTTCCAGGGTGTCGAGGCGGAAGGCCACGCCGTCGGCGGCGGCGCGCAGGGCCTCGGCATCCATGAAGGCCGACAGGCGGGTGATGACATGCTCGGCATGCTGGTGCGTGCGCGCCAGGGCGGCCAGCTCCTCGCCGCTCAGCACGCGAGCCGCCTCGCCGCCGGTGCTGACGCTGGCGTTGTTCAGCGCCACGCGCAGCAGAAAGCTGTCCAGCGCCCCCGCGTCCTTCAGGTACAGCTCTTCCTTGCCGTTCTTCACCTTGTACAGCGGCGGCTGCGCGATGTAGATATGGCCGCGCTCGACCAGCTCGGGCATCTGGCGGTAGAAGAAGGTCAGCAGCAGGGTGCGGATGTGGGCGCCGTCCACGTCGGCGTCGGTCATGATGATGATGCGGTGGTAGCGCAGCTTGGCGGCGTCGAAGTCGTCGGCGCCGCTCTTGCCCTTGCCGCTGAAGTCGTCCTCGCTGGACTTGCCGATGCCGGTGCCCAGGGCGGTGATGAGGGTGATGATTTCCTGACTGGACAGGAGCTTTTCATAGCGCGCCTTCTCCACGTTCAAAATCTTGCCGCGCAGCGGCAGGATGGCCTGGAATTTGCGGTCGCGCCCCTGCTTGGCGCTGCCACCGGCCGAGTCACCCTCGACGATGTAGATCTCGCACAGTGCCGGGTCTTTTTCCTGGCAGTCGGCCAGCTTGCCGGGCAGGCCCATGCCGTCCAAGACGCCCTTGCGCCGCGTCATCTCGCGCGCCTTGCGCGCGGCCTCGCGGGCGCGCGCGGCCTCGACGATCTTGCCGCACAGAATTTTGGCGTCCTGGGGTTTTTCCTCCAGGTACTCGGTCAGCAGCTTGCCGACGATGTCTTCCACCGGCGCGCGCACTTCTGAGCTGACCAGCTTGTCCTTGGTCTGGCTGCTGAACTTGGGCTCGGGCACCTTCACGCTCAGCACGCAGCACAGGCCCTCGCGCATGTCGTCGCCGGTGACCTCGACCTTGGCCTTCTTGGCGAGCTCGTTCTGCTCGATGTATTTGCCGATCACGCGCGTCATGGCGGCGCGCAGGCCGGTCAGGTGGGTGCCGCCGTCACGCTGCGGGATGTTGTTGGTAAAACAGAGGACTTGCTCGTTGTAGCCGTCGTTCCACTGCATGGCCACTTCGACGCCGATCTCGGTGCCGGGGATGCCGCCGTAGCTCTCGGCCGGACGCGTGCCGCTGGCATGGAAGGCCGTGGGGTGCAGCACTTTCTTGTTGGTGTTGATGAACTTGACGAAGCCCATCACGCCGCCGCTGCCGGCAAAGTCGTCTTCCTTGCCGCTGCGCTCGTCGATCAGGCGGATGCGCACGCCGTTGTTAAGGAAGGACAGCTCGCGCAGGCGCTTGGCCAGGATCTCGTAGTGAAACTCGTGGTTCTCCTTGAAGATTTCGGTATCCGGCAAAAAGCGCACCTCGGTGCCGCGCTTTTCCGTGGGGCCCGTGACCTTCATGGGCGAGGTCTCGAAGCCATCCACCGTCTCGATCAGTCGGTCCTGCACGAAGCCGCGCGCAAACAGAATCTGGTGCACCTTGCCCTCGCGGCGCACCGTCAGGCGCAGCCATTTGGACAGGGCGTTGACGCAGGACACGCCCACACCGTGCAAGCCGCCCGAGACCTTGTAGCTGTTCTGGTTGAACTTGCCGCCGGCGTGCAGCTCGGTCAGCGCGATCTCGGCGGCCGAGCGCTTGGGCTCGTGCTTGTCGTCCATCTTCACGCCGGTGGGAATGCCGCGGCCGTTGTCCACCACGCTGATGGAGTTGTCGGTGTGGATGGTGACGACGATGTCGTCGCAATGCCCGGCCAGGGCCTCGTCGATGGAGTTGTCCACCACCTCGAACACCAGGTGGTGCAGGCCGGTGCCGTCGGACGTGTCGCCGATGTACATGCCCGGGCGCTTGCGCACGGCCTCCAGACCCTCCAGGATCTGGATGGCGCCTTCGCCGTAGCCGCCGGTATCGGTGGCTGCAGGGGCGGGGGTCTGTGGATCGGGCTGGTTCGCGTCGGTCATGGAATGCCTTGGGGCTGCGGCAGCCCAGCGCTGGTGGCTGGGCAATACTTGAAGCAAAAGTGCTATTTGCGCCCGTCTATCAAGCGCAAATAGCTATAAAAATAGTAGTGTCAGATGCGCATCGGCATCACGACATACTTGAAATGCGGGTTGTCGGGAATGCCAAACACCACCGAGCTGTTGCCGTCGGCCAGCTCCAGCTTCACCATGTCCTGGCCCATGTTGGCTAGCACGTCCAGAAGATAGGTGACGTTGAAGCCGATTTCGATGTTGTCGCCGCCGTAGTCGATGTCGAGCTCGTCCTGGGCCTCTTCCTGCTCGGCGTTGTTGGAGGCCACGCGCAGGCTGCCCGGCTCAATGTTCAGGCGCACGCCCTTGAACTTCTCGCTGGTCATGATGGCCGTGCGCTGCAGGCTGGCCAGGAGCGGCGCGCGCCCCAGCGTGATGATGTTGTGGTGGTTGCGCGGAATCACGCGGTTGTAGTCGGGGAACTTGCCCTCCACCAGCTTGGTGACGAACTCCATGCCGCCAAAGCTGAACTTGGCCTGGTTGCCGGCAAACTGCATCTCGATGGCGCCGTCGGCATCGGACAGCAGGCGCTGCAGCTCCAGCACCGTCTTGCGCGGCAGGATCACCTCCTGCTTGGGCACCTCGACCTCCAGGTCGGCGCTGGAGAACGCCAGGCGGTGACCGTCGGTGGCCACCAGGGTGAGCTTTTTGCCCTCGGCCACGAACAGGATGCCGTTCAGGTAGTAGCGAATGTCCTGCACCGCCATGGCAAACGACACCTGGGACAGCAGCGTCTTGAGCGTCTTTTGCGGCACGCTGAAGGCGGGGCCGAAGTTGGCGGCCTCCTGCACCAGCGGGAAGTCCTCGGCCGGCAGGGTTTGCAGCGTGAAGCGGCTCTTGCCACCCTTCAGAATCAGCTTGGACTGGTTGTTCTCCAGGCTCACCGTCTGGTCGCCGGGCATGGTCTTCAGGATGTCGATGAGCTTGCGTGCGCCCACGGTGGTCGTGAAGTCGCCCGTGTCGCCGCCGAGCTCGGCCGTGGTGCGGATCTGTATCTCCAGGTCGCTGGTGGTGAGCTGCAGGGCGTTGCCCGTCTTGCGGATCAGCACATTGGCCAATATGGGCAGGGTATGCCGGCGCTCGACGATGCCGGACACGGATTGCAGAACGGCGAGTACCTTGTCTTGTGTGGCCTTCAGGACAATCATGTCGTCAACCTTTGGTGGTTTTGGGATGGGTGCGCAAACGGCGGCATGGGCATGGCCCCCTCTCGGCCGCCAAACATGGCATTTTGCCTGGGAACAAGGGCGCCTTGACCATCAGCCCTTGAGCGTCTGCTCCAGCACATGCAGTTGCTGGTTGAGCTCGGTGTTGGTCTGGCGCTCGGCGCCCATCTTGCGCACGGCGTGCAGCACGGTGGTGTGGTCGCGCCCGCCAAACAGCTCGCCGATCTCGGGCAGGCTTTTCTGCGTCAGCTCCTTGGCCAGGTACATGGCGATCTGGCGCGGCCGGGCAATGCTGGCCGGCCGCTTCTTGCTGTACATGTCGGCGACCTTGATCTTGTAGTAGTCGGCCACCGTTTTCTGGATGTTCTCGACGCTGATCTGGCGGTTCTGGATGCTGAGCAGGTCGCGCAGCGCCTCGCGCGCCAGCTGGATCGAGACCTCCTTCTGGTTGAAGCGCGAATAGGCCAGGATCTTGCGCAGCGCGCCCTCGAGCTCGCGCACGTTGGAGCGCACGTTCTTGGCGACGAAGAAGGCGACCTCCTCGGGCATCTCGGCATGCTCGGCGCGCGCCTTGTTGATCAGGATGGCCACGCGCATCTCCAGCTCGGGCGGCTCTATGGCCACCGTCAGGCCCGAGTCGAAGCGCGAGACCAGGCGCTCGTGGATGTTGGCCAGGCCCTTTGGGTAGGTGTCGCTGGTCATGACGATGTGGCTCTTCTTGGCCAGCAGCGCCTCGAAGGCGTTGAAGAATTCTTCCTGCGTGCGGTCCTTGTTGGCGAAGAACTGCACGTCGTCGATCAGCAGCAGATCCAGCGAGTGGTAGCGCTCCTTGAAATCGTCAAAGGTGCGCCTTTGGTAGGACTTGACCACATCCGAGACGAATTGCTCGGCATGGATGTAGAGAACCTTGGCGTCGGGCCTGTCCTTGAGCAGCTGGTTGCCCACGGCATGCACCAGATGGGTCTTGCCCAGGCCCACGCCGCCGTAGATGAACAGCGGGTTGTACAAATGGCCGGGCGAGCCCGCCACATGCATCGCGGCCGAGCGCGCCATGCGGTTGGCCGTGCCCTCGACCAGGGTCTCGAAGGTCAGTGCGGGGTTCAGGCGCGTGCGAAAGCTGCCGTTCGGTGCCTCCTCCGCCGCAGGGGCTGCGGGGGCGTTGCCGGTGGCCTCGGTTGCCTGCGAAGTGGTTGGTCGAACATAAGTCCTGGCAACGGATTCGCGCTGAGCGAGTGCTAACTCCAAGGTGACTGGCTGGCCATACAAACCCTCCAGCAGGGCAGAGATGCGGCCGGCGTACTGGGCCCGGATCCAGTCGAGCTTGAAGCGGTTGGCGACCAGTAGTGTCACCTTGGAGAAATCGGGTGCAACCTGGGCCGTCAGAGGTTTGATCCAGGTGTTGAACTGCTGCTCGGGCAGGTCTTGGGCCAGCTGTTCGGTGCAGGCCTGCCACAAGGCCTGGCCGGCGCTGGCGTTGTCGATATCGTGGCTGGGAGAATGCAGTCCCTCGTTCATTGCGGTGCTTGTAATTGTGGATAGAGGAACGGTAAATGGCCGCCGATTTTAGCTTGTCAAAGACTTATCCACAATTTGCCGCGGGCCGGTTGGCAGGCAATTTCAACCCCGGGCATTGCCAGTTCCTGCATACCCTGCAATAATCGCCGGTTTCCCTGAAGGATCTTTCAGGGTGATCAAACCCGGGCGGCGGTTTTTCTGCACTGATGTGTGGCGAGGCTGCCGGTCCGGCGGGCGCGGCCGATCGAAGCGGCGCCTGTAACTGAATCTTCAAGGATTGAACATGAAACGTACTTACCAGCCTTCCAAGACCCGCCGCGCCCGCACCCATGGTTTCCTGGTGCGCATGAAGACCAAGGGTGGCCGCGCCGTCATCAACGCCCGCCGCGCCAAGGGCCGCAAGCGCCTGGCCGTCTAAGGTCGGCTTGCCAGGCTTTCGGCCGCTTCCTGGTCTGCACCGCCGGTTCTAGGCGGGGACGCTGCCCTGCCACCATGCAACGGCTGAAAACCCGCCCCCAGTTCCAGGCCGCCTTGGCGGCAGGCACGGCGGCCCGCACCGCGCATTTTGCGCTGCACCGACTCAGGCTTGCCCCCATGGACATGCCTCCCACAGGGCCCGACTCCTCGCCGCAGGCGGGGCAGGCGCAGGCCCTGTTTGGCGTTGGTGCGCCGGCCGTCTGGCTGGGCGCCATGGTGCCCAAGCGCTGGGCGCGCCGCGCGGTGACGCGCAACACCATCAAGCGGCAGATCTACGCCGTGGCCGCCGGTTTCGAGGCGCGCATGCAGCCGGCCGCCCATGTGGTGCGCCTGCGCGCGGCCTTTGACCGCAAGCATTTCGTCAGCGCCACGTCGGACACCCTCAAGGACGCCGTGCGCGCCGAGCTGCAGCAGCTGTTTGCCGCTGCCGAGCGGCGCAAGCCCGCCGTGGAGGCCGCGCCATGATGCGCCGCCTGCTCATGGGCCTGGTGCGCGGCTACCGGTTGCTGCTCAGCCCCTGGCTGGGCTCCGCCTGCCGCTTCGAGCCCACCTGCTCGGCGTACTCGCTGCAGGCACTGGAGCAATACGGGGCCGCCGCCGGCAGCTACCTGACGGTTCGGCGCCTGGCGCGCTGCCATCCCTGGTGCGAGGGCGGGATCGATCCCGTGCCGCGGGAGCTGCCGCGCGGCATGCGCCTGTTCTCGCGGCTCATGCCTACCGAACCCCCATCTTCCTCAGCTACAAAGCATTCATGAACGATATTCGCCGCACCATCCTGTGGGTGATCTTTGGCTTTTCCCTGGTGATGCTGTGGGACAAGTGGCAGATCCACAACGGCAACAAGGCCACCTTCTTCCCCGCGCCGCCGGCCCAGACGGCCAGCGCGCCGGCCGCGACCGCGACTGGCGCCGGTACGGCCAGTGTTCCCGCGCCCAGCGCCACCCCGGCAGTGGCCGCGCAGCCACCGACGGGCGGCCCGGCGCCGGTGGTGGCCAGCACGCGCGAGCGCATCAGCGTGAGCACCGATGTGTTGCGCCTGGCCTTCGACACCGAGGGTGCTTCCCTGGTGCACGGCGAGCTGCTCAAGTACCCGGAGTCAGCCAGCGATGCCAAGCCCTTTTTGCTGCTCGACGAGAGCGGCAACCGCGTGTATGTGGCGCAGACCGGCCTGATTGGCGGCGCCTACCCCACGCACAAGACGCCCATGGCAGTAGTGCCGGGCGCGCGTGAGCTCAAGGACGGCGAGCAGGAGCTGGTGGTGCGCTTCGAGTCGCCCGATCTGGGGGGCGTGAAGCTGGTCAAGACCTGGACGCTCAAGCGCGGCGCCTATGACATCGCCGTGCGCCACGAGGTGGTCAACACCGGCACGGCCCCCGTGTCGCCGCAGCTGTACCTGCAGCTGGTGCGCGACGGCAACAAGCCCGCGGGCGAATCCTCGTTCTATTCCACCTTCACCGGCCCGGCCGTCTATACCGAGGCCAAGAAGTACCAAAAGGTGGAGTTCAAGGACATTGAGAACGGCAAGGCCGAGATCGACAAGTCCTCCAGCGACGGCTACGTGGCCATGGTGCAGCATTACTTTGCCACCGCCTGGCTGCTGGCCGACGGCGTGGTGCGCGACCTGTTCGTGCGCAAGGTGGACAACAACCTGTTTGCCGTGGGCATGATCACCCAGCTGGGCGAAATCGCCCCGGGCCAGTCCAAGAGCCTGGATGCACGCCTGTTCGCAGGCCCGCAGATTGAGACCCTTCTGGAGAAGCTCGCCCCCGGCCTGGAGCTGGTCAAGGACTATGGCTGGCTGACCATTCTCTCCAAGCCGCTGTACTGGCTGCTCGACCAGCTGCACAAGGTGATTGCCAACTGGGGCTGGTCCATCGTCGCCCTGGTGCTGCTGCTGAAGATCGCCTTCTACTGGCTCAACGCCAAGGCCTATGCCAGCATGGCCAAGATGAAGGCCATCAACCCGCGCATCCAGGAAATGCGTGAACGCCTCAAGGACAAGCCGCAGCAGATGCAGCAGGAGATGATGCGCATCTACCGCGAGGAAAAGGTCAACCCCATGGGCGGCTGCCTGCCCATCATGATCCAGATTCCGGTGTTCATTGCGCTGTACTGGGTGCTGCTGTCCAGCGTGGAGATGCGCAACGCGCCCTGGATAGGCTGGATCCACGACCTGTCCTCGCCCGACCCGTTCTTCATCCTGCCGCTCCTGATGACCCTGTCCTCGCTGCTGCAGACGGCGCTCAACCCCGCGCCGCCGGACCCGATGCAGGCCAAGATGATGTGGCTCATGCCGCTGATGTTCAGCGTGATGTTCTTCTTCTTCCCGGCCGGCCTGGTGCTGTACTGGCTCACGAACAACATCCTGTCCATTGCCCAGCAGTGGATCATCAACACGCGCATGGGGGTGCCGCCGCAGTTCAACCTGCCCAAGTTCCGCTGACCTGCCCTGCTGCAGAAATGACAACGGCCGCTCAGCGGCCGTTGTCATTTTCGGTACGATGCGGGTCACTACATCCGGTAGTAGATCAACACACAAGGAGTCAGACGGATGATTCAGCGAACGACCTTCAAACTGGGCATGGTGGCGGCAGCAATGTGCCTTGCCGTGGGATCCGTGCATGCAGCCAGCCTGCGTTGGGCGGGTGCCAATGACATCCTCACGATCGACCCCCACGCACAGAACCACCAGACCACGCATGCCTTCCTGCAGCAGATCTACGAGAGCCTGGTGCGCTACGACGGCAAGTACCAGACCGAGCCGGCCCTGGCCACCAAGTGGACGCAGATCTCGCCCACGCAGGTGCGCTTCGAGCTGCGCAAGGGCGTCAAATTCCACGACGGCGCGCCGTTCACGGCCGACGACGTGGTGTTCTCGCTCACGCGCGCGGGCACGGCGCCGTCCAACATGATGTCCTCGGTGCAGAGCGTCAAGGAGGTGAAGAAGGTCGATGACCACACCGTGGATCTGATCCTCAAGGGCCCGAACCCCATCCTGCTGCGCGAGCTGACCGAGGCGCGCATCATGAACAAGGCCTGGGCCGAGAAGCACAACTCGCTCAAGTCGCAGGACTACGCCGGCAAGGAAGAAAGCTACGCCTCGCGCAACGCCAACGGCACCGGCCCCTTCAGCCTGGTGGCCTGGCAGCCGGACCAGAAGCTCACGCTGAAGAAGAATCCGAATTGGTGGGACAAACCCAAGGGCAACATCGACGAGGTGGTGTTCACGCCGATCAAGTCGGCTGCCACGCGCTCCGCGGCGCTGATCTCGGGCCAGGTGGACTTCGTCGTCGATCCGCCGCCGCAGGATCTGGCGCGCATGAAGGCCGACAGCAACCTGAAGCTGATCGAGGGCGCCGAGAACCGCACCATCTACCTGGGACTGGACCAGTTCCGCGACGAGCTGCCCGGCTCGGGCGTGGCCGGCAAAAACCCGCTCAAGGACAAGCGCGTGCGCCAGGCGCTGTACCAGGCGATCGACTCGGCCGGCCTGCACAGCCGCACCATGCGCAACCTGTCGGTGCCCGCCGGCGTGATGGTGGCGCCCATGGTGCATGGCTGGAGCAAGCAGCTGGACGAGCGCGCCGCCAAGTACGACGTCGAGGCCGCCAAGAAGCTGCTGGCCGACGCCGGCTATCCCCAGGGCTTTACCCTCAAGCTCGACTGCCCGAACGACCGCTACGTGAACGACGAGGCCATCTGCCAGGCCGTCACAGCGATGTGGACGCGCATCGGCGTCAAGACCAATCTGCAGACCGCGCCGATGGCGCAGTTTGTCTCGCGCGTGATGAACAACGACGTCAGCGCTTACCTGTTCGGCTGGGGCGTGGCCACGTTTGATGCGCTGTACACGCTGGACTCGCTGATGTCCACCAAGGACGGCAAGACGGCGGCCGGCGTCTACAACGGCGGGCGCTTCAGCGACCCCAAGCTCGACGCCATGATCCAGCAGATCAAGGTCGAGATGGATTTGCCCAAGCGCGACGCCCTGCTGAACGACGCGCTCAAGCTGACCAAGGACGAGTACTACTACCTGCCGCTGCACCACCAGATCCGGCCCTGGGCCATGCGCAAGAACGTGGATACCGTGCACCGCGCGGATGACCGGCCTATGCCGATCTGGACGACCATCAAGTAAATCCGTCCCACCTGCCAAGGCCCGCTCCGCGGGCTTTTTTTTTGGCTGTCGAATCGGGAGTGAGGGTTTTCACTAGGTTTTGCGGGTTGTCAGCCGCTTGAATGATGGAAATTTTTCTTTAATATCCGACTCTGCAAATTTTTTATCATTACTGCGTCCGCCCACCATGTCCAAACCCGTGCACGCCAGCCCGCCGCCGGTTTCGATCACTGCGCGCATCACACAGGCGCGGATGCAGCTCACGCCGTCGCACCAGCAGATTGCGGACTATGTGCTCAAGCACCCCTTGCAGGCCGCCACCATGCCCATCGATGAGCTGGCGGCGGCGGTGGGCGTGTCCGTGGCCACGGCGAACCGCTTCGCGCGCGCCATCGGCCTGGACGGCTACCCCATGCTGCGCGCCGAGCTGGTCAAGGGCTTCGAGGCCATGCTGGCGCCGGTGGAGAAGATGCGCGTGCGCCTGGAAAAGCCCGGCAGCGCGCACGATGCCTTCCTGGCCGTGCTTGACGAGAGCCAGAACAACATTGCCGCCACGCGCGCCGCGCTCGAGCCCGCGGCCTGTGAGGCCGCGGTGCAGGCCATCGCCGCGGCGCGACGCATCTATGTGCTGGGCTACGGCGCCTCGGGCTGGCTCGCCGGCATGCTGGCGCGCGGCCTGGACATGCATTGCGACAGCGTGCACCTGCTTGCCACCGTCGCCGGCGCCACCGACGGCGCGCGCCAGCTGCCGCGCATGGCGGCGCAGGACCTGCTCATCGCCATCAGCTTTCCGCGCTACCTGCGCGATACCGTGGCCCTGACGCGCGCGGCGCACGAGCGCGGCGTGCCCATTCTGGCCCTGACCGACGGCCCGCTGGCGCCGCTGGCGCCGCTGGCGCGCCACTGCCTGTTCGCCAAGACCGAGAGCTACCACGCGGCGAATTCCGAAACCACGGTGCTGGCGCTGATCGAGGCCCTGGTCAGCGCCGTGGCGCTGCACACGCGCGGCACGCTGCAGAACGCCGCGCGCATGACCGAGGCCGTCCTGCCCTGGCTGCACGGCGCGGGCCGCGCCGCCGCCCACAACGCTTGCGAATGAAGACCATGCCCCATACCGCATCTTCCGTCACGCCCGTCATCGCCATCCATGGCGGCGCCGGCACGCTCACGCGCAGCCACATCAGCCCCGAGCAGGAGCGTGCCTACCATGCGGCGCTGCAGGAGGTGCTGTGCGCCGGCCAGGCCGTGCTGGCGCGCGGCGGCTCGGCGCTCGACGCCGTGTGCGTGGCCGTGCAGGCGCTCGAGGACTGCCCGCTGTTCAACGCCGGCCATGGCGCGGTGTTCACGGCCGATGCCACGCACGAACTGGACGCCGCCGTGATGGACGGTGCCACCCTGGCCGCCGGTGCCGTGGCCGGCGTGAGCCGCGTGCGCAACCCGGTGCTGGCCGCGCGCGCGGTGCAACAGGACGGCCAGCATGTGCTGATGATAGGCACGGCTGCCGAGCGCCTGGCGCAATCGGCGGGTCTGGCCATGGTGGCGCCCGACTACTTTTCCACCGAGGCGCGCCTGGCCCAGCTGCGCGCGGCCCAGGCCAAGGCCGCGGGCGCGGTGCTGGACCATGACGGCGCCGCGGCCCTGGCCGCGCGCACCCCGGAGGGGCCGCTGCACGAGGGCCGCAAGATGGGCACCGTGGGCGCGGTGGCGCTCGATGCCCGGGGCCACCTGGCGGCCGCCACCTCCACCGGCGGCCTGACCAACAAGCGCCCGGGCCGCGTGGGCGACAGCCCGCTGATCGGCGCCGGCACCTATGCCGATGACCGCACGGCCGCCGTCTCCTGCACCGGCCATGGCGAGAGCTTCATCCGCGTGGCCGCGGCGCACGATGTCTGCGCGCGCATGGCCTACGCCGGCGCCACGCTGCACGAGGCGAGCGAGGCCGTGGTGCACCAGGCGCTGGCCGCCATCGGCGGCACCGGCGGGTTGATCGCCGTGGACCGCCAGGGCAATGTCTGCCTGCCCTTCAACACCGAGGGCATGTACCGCGGCCTGGCGCGCGTGGGCCAGGCGCCCGAAACCTTCATCTACCGCTGACCGGGGCTGCCCTGCCATGACGAACCAATCCCCCAACGCCGCCACGTCGCTGGCGCTGCCCGAGCAGCGTGTGCTGGCCGTGGACGACCTGAGCGTGCGTTTCACCAGCTCCGAGCGCATTGTCGATGCCGTGCGCAAGCTGTCCTTCCACGTCGATCGTGGCGAGACCGTGGCCATCGTCGGCGAGTCGGGCTCGGGCAAGTCGGTCACCTCGCTGGCGCTGATGCGCCTGGTCGAGCATGGCGGCGGCAAGATCGTGGGCGGCTCGGCGCTGCTGCGCCGGCGCGGCGGCCAGGTGCTGGACGTGGCCCGGGCGACGCAGGCGCAGATGCGCGAGGTGCGCGGCGCCGACGTGGCCATGATCTTCCAGGAGCCCATGACCTCGCTGAACCCGGTGTTCACGGCCGGTGAGCAGATCGCCGAATCCATCCGCGTGCACCAGGGCATGGACCGCGCCGGCGCGCGCGCCGAGGCGCTGCGCATGCTGGAGCTGGTGCGCATCCCCGAGGCGAAGAATGTGCTGGACCGCTTCCCGCACCAGCTCTCGGGTGGCATGCGCCAGCGCGTGATGATCGCCATGGCGCTGTCGTGCAAGCCGCAGCTCTTGATCGCCGACGAGCCGACCACGGCGCTGGACGTGACCATCCAGGCGCAGATCCTGCAGCTGATCCGCCAGCTGCAGGACGAGATGCACATGGGCGTGATCTTCATCACCCATGACATGGGCGTGGTCGCCGAGGTGGCCGACCGCGTGCTCGTCATGTACCGCGGCGACAAGGTGGAGGAGGGCGCCTCGGACCAGGTGTTCGCCGCGCCCCAGCATGCCTACACGCGTGCGCTGCTGTCGGCGGTGCCCAAGCTCGGCGCCATGCAGGGCACGGACCTGCCGCGCCAGTTCGACCTGCTGCGCCCCGACGGCAGCATGCTCACCGGCCAGTCCTCGCCCGTTGACACCCGCCCCGCCGATGCCCAGCCCATACTGCGCGTGAAGAACCTGGTCACGCGCTTCGACCTGCGCTCGGGCCTCTTGAACCGCGTCACGCGCCGCGTGCATGCCGTGGAGCAGGTCAGCTTCGACCTGTACCCGGGCGAGACCCTGGCGCTGGTGGGCGAGTCGGGCTGCGGCAAGTCGACCACCGGCCGCTCGCTGCTGCGCCTGGTGGAGAGCCAGAGCGGCGCCATCGAGTTTGGCGGGCGCAACATCCTTGACCTGCCGCGCAGCCAGGTGCAGGCGCTGCGCCGCGACATCCAGTTCATCTTCCAGGACCCGTTCGCCTCGCTGGACCCGCGCCTGACAGTGGGCTTTTCCATCATGGAGCCGCTGCTGGTGCACAAGGTTGGCACGCGCGAGCAGGCCCAGGCGCGCGTCGACTGGCTGCTGGAGAAGGTGGGCCTGCCGCGCGAGCATGGCCAGCGCTACCCGCATGAGTTCTCGGGCGGCCAGCGCCAGCGCATAGCGATTGCGCGCGCGCTGGCACTGAACCCCAAGGTTGTCGTCGCCGACGAATCGGTGTCGGCGCTCGACGTGTCCATCCAGGCGCAGATCGTGAACCTGATGCTGGACCTGCAGCGCGAGCTGGGCGTGGCCTTTTTGTTCATCTCGCACGACATGGCCGTGGTCGAGCGCATCAGCCACCGCGTGGCCGTGATGTACCTGGGCCGCATCGTCGAGATCGGGCCGCGCCGCGCCATTTTCGAAAACCCCCAGCATTCCTACACCAAGAAGCTGATGTCCGCCGTGCCCATCGCCGACCCGGCGCGCCGGCACCTGAAGCGCGTGCTGCTGGAGGGCGAGATCCCCAGCCCGATCCGCGCCGTGGGCGACGAGCCCGTGGTGCCGCCGCTGCAGCAGGTCGGCCCGGGGCATTTCGTCGCACCGCCGGTGGTTTGATGTTGAAACCGGCTGTAACGCGCGATGAATAAGCGCAATAAGCTATTGTTTTTATAGTATTTACCGTTCTTACACCCACCCGGAGACCTCCCATGCAAAAGACCTCTGTCACCTTCCGCCGCAGCCTGCTGGCCCTGGCCATCGCGGCCGCATCCACGGGCGCGCTGGCTGCCGGCAATGCCGTGCTGGCCATTGGCGGTCAGCCCGAGACGCTGGACCCCTACAACACCAACACCACGCTGACCACGGCCGTGACCAAGACCTTTTACGAAGGCCTGTTCGAGTTCGACAAGGACCTGAAGGTCAAAAACGTGCTGGCCGAGAGCTACGAGATGTCCAAGGACGGCCTGGTCTACACCTTCAAGCTGCGCCAGGGCGTGAAGTTCCACGATGGCACCGACTTCAATGCCGCCGCGGCCAAGGCCAACCTCGACCGCGTCATGAACCCCGAGAACCGCCTGCTGCGCGCCACGCAGTTCAACCGCATCGCCAAGGTCGAGGCCGTGAACCCGCAGACCCTGCGCGTCACGCTGAAGGAGCCCTTCGCGCCCTTCATCAACTCGCTGGCGCACGCCTCGGCGGCGATGATCTCGCCCGCCGCGCTGCAGAAATGGGGCAACAAGGACATCGCCTTCCACCCCGTGGGCACGGGCCCATTCGAGTTCGTCGAGTGGAAGCAGACCGAGGCCATCGTCGGCAAGAAGTTCGCCGGCTACTGGAAGAAGGGCTACCCCAAGGTGGACCAGGTGAGCTGGAAGCCGGTGCTGGAGAACGCCACGCGCGCCGCCATGGTGCAGACCGGCGAGGCCGACTTCGTCTACCCCCTGCCCTACGAGCAGGCGGCCAATCTGAAGAAGAACGACAAGATCGAGGTGGTGAGCACGCCGTCGATCATCGTGCGCTTCCTGGCCATGAACGTGCTGCAGAAGCCCTATGACAACCCCAAGGTGCGCCAGGCCATCGCCTACGCGGTGAACAAGGAAGCCATTGCCAAGGTGGCCTTCGGCGGCTACGCCTTTCCGGCCCAGGGCATCGTGCCCCAGGGCATCCAGTACGCGGTGAAGATGGACCCCATCCCCTACAACCCGCAGAAGGCGCGCGAGCTGCTGAAGGAGGCCGGCTACCCCAACGGTTTCGAGTCCACGCTCTGGGGCGCCTACAACAACACCACCACGCAGAAGGTGCTGCAGCTGGTGCAGCAGCAGCTGCAGCAGGTGGGCATCAAGCTGCAGGTGCAGGCCCTCGAAGTGGGCCAGCGCACCGAGTGGGTGGACGCCTGGCCCGACCCCAAGACCTCCAAGGTGCGTCTGTACTACACCGGCTGGTCGTCTTCCACGGGTGAGGCCGACTGGGCGCTGCGCCCGCTGTTCGCCACCGAGGCCCAGGCGCCCAAGCTCAACAACATGTCCTTCTACAGCAACAAGGTGGTGGATGACGCCATCGCCAAGGCCTTGGTGACCACCGACAGCACCGAGCGCGCCAACCTGTACAAGACCGCGCAGGAGCAGCTGATGCAGGACCTGCCGCGCATTCCGCTGGTCACCGACGAGGGCCTGTATGCGCATGCCAAGCGCCTGTCGGGCGTCTACGCCATGCCCGACGGCAACATCAACAGTGGCGAGATCGCGCTGAAATAAGCCCCGGCGCCTTGCCGCCCGGCCCCGGTGGCCGGGCGGCAACTCCTTTTTGAATCGCAAGATTGGCTGCCGCGGGCAGCGCAACCCATGCTGAACTACTTCCTCAAACGCCTGCTGGGCCTGCTGCCCACGCTGCTCATCGTGGCCGTCCTGGTGTTCCTGTTCGTGCACATGCTGCCCGGCGACCCCGCGCGCCTGGCTGCGGGCCCCGATGCCGACGAGGCCACGGTGCAGCTGGTGCGCAAGGACCTGGGCCTGGACCGGCCGCTGCCCGAGCAGTTCGTGCATTTCTTCTCGCGCATGGTGCAGGGCGACTTCGGCACCTCGATGCGCACGCGCCGCCCGGTGGCGGCCGAGATCGGCGAGCGCTTCATGCCCACGCTGCTGCTCACCCTCTCCAGCATGGCCTGGTCGGTCATCTTCGGCATGGGCATAGGCATCGTCTCGGCCGTGTACCGCAACCAGTGGCCCGATCGATTGGGCATGACGCTGGCGGTCTCGGGCATCTCGTTTCCGGCGTTCGCGCTGGGCATGATGCTGATGCAGGTTTTCTCGGTGCAGCTGGGCTGGCTGCCCACCGTGGGCGCCGACACCTGGCGCCACTACGTGCTGCCCTCGCTGACTCTGGGCGCGGCCGTGGCGGCGGTGATGGCGCGCTTCACGCGCGCCTCCTTCGTCGAGGTGGTGCAGGAGGACTTCGTGCGCACCGCGCGTGCCAAGGGCCTGAACGAGCGCGTGGTGGTGCTCAAGCACTGCCTGCGCAACGCCCTGATCCCGGTGATCACCATGATGGGCCTGCAGTTCGGCTTCCTGCTCGGCGGCTCCATCGTCGTCGAGGCGGTGTTCAACTGGCCCGGCCTGGGGCGCCTGCTGGTGGACGCCGTGAACATGCGCGACTACCCCGTGATCCAGACGCTGGTGCTGCTGTTCTCGCTGGAGTTCATTCTGATCAACCTGCTGGTGGACATGGCCTATGGCTTCATCAACCCCACCATTCGTTACAAGTGAGCCGCGCATGAGCACGACCTCTACCGCACCCGTGGCCGCCGCCACCAACCATGCACCCGCCATCCGCACGCCCTGGCGCGAGTTCTGGCGCAAGTTCAAAAAGCAGCATGTGGCCGTCGTGGCCCTGGTGTTCGTGCTGCTGCTCGTGGTCGTGGCCGTGCTCGCGCCCTGGCTGACGCCGTTCGACGCCGAGAACTTCTTCGATTACGACCGCCTGAACGAGGGGCCGTCGGCCATGCACTGGTTCGGCGTCGATCCGCTGGGGCGCGACATCTTCAGCCGCATCCTGATGGGCGCGCGCATCTCGCTCGCGGCGGGCTTCCTGTCGGTGGCCATAGGCTGCCTCATCGGCACCACGCTCGGTCTGCTGGCGGGCTATTACGAGGGCTGGTGGGACCGCATCGTGATGCGCATCTCCGACGTGCTGTTCGCCTTCCCCGGCATCCTGCTGGCGCTGGGTGTGGTGGCCATCCTGGGCAGCAGCATGACCAACGTCATCGTCGCCGTGGCGGTGTTCAGCGTGCCGGCGTTTGCGCGCCTGGTGCGCGGCAACACCCTGGTGCTCAAGCACATGACCTACATCGAGTCGGCGCAGAGCATTGGCGCGAGCGACTTCACCATCATCACGCGCCACATCCTGCCGGGCACGATCTCCTCCATCGTCGTCTACTTCACGATGCGCGTGGGCACCTCCATCATCACCGCCGCCAGCCTGTCGTTCCTGGGCATGGGCGCGCAGCCGCCCACGCCCGAATGGGGCGCCATGCTCAACGAGGCGCGTGCCGACATGGTGAACGCGCCGCATGTGGCGCTGTTCCCCAGCCTGGCGATCTTCCTCACCGTGCTGGCCTTCAACCTGCTGGGCGACGGCCTGCGCGACGCGCTCGACCCCAAGATCGACCGCCAGACATGATGGACCAGCCCCCCCGCATCGGCCGCCTTGAAAGCGGCGCGCGCGATGCCATCACCGACGTGGCCGGGGTCACCGTCGGCCATGCCACGCTGGCAGACGGCGCGGTGCAGACCGGCGTGACCGTGATCCACCCGCATGCGCGCGATCCGTTCCTGCACAAGGCGCCCGCCGCCGCCGCCGTCATCAACGGCTTCGGCAAGAGCCTGGGCCTGCTGCAGCTGGAAGAGCTGGGCCAGCTGGAGACGCCGATCGCGCTGACCAACACCTTTTCCGTGCCCGCCGTGGCCCAGGCGCAGATCGCGCGCTGCATCGCCGCCAACCCCGAGGTCGGGCGCGCCTGGTCCACGGTGAACCCGCTGGTGCTGGAGTGCAACGACGGCTATCTCAACGACATCCAGCGCATGGCCGTCACGGCGGCGCATTACGACGCCGCCTGTGCCGGCGCGGATGCCGAGGTGGCGCAGGGCGCAGTGGGCGCGGGGCGCGGCATGTCGAGCTTTCAATTGAAGGGCGGCATAGGCACGGCCTCGCGCCGGGCCGCCTTGACCAGCGGTGCGCAGTACACCGTGGGCGCGCTGGTGCTGGCCAATTACGGCGTGCAGGCCAATCTGCTCTGGGACGGCGCCCCCCTGGGCCGGCGCCTGGCGGCGGCGCAGCAGGCGCAGATAGAGGCCGAGAAGGGCTCGATCATCATGGTGCTGGCCACCGATGCGCCGCTGGACGCGCGCCAGCTGCGGCGCCTGGCGCTGCGCGCCGCGGCGGGCCTGGCGCGCACCGGCTCGGTCTACGGCCATGGCAGCGGCGACATTGCGCTGGCGTTCTCCAGCGCCTACACCCTGCCACAGCAGCCCGGCGCGCCCATGCCCGCCGTGGCCCTGGTGCACGAGGCGCTGCTCGACCCCCTGTTCCAGGCCGGCGCCGACAGCGTGGAACAGGCCATCGTGCATGCGCTCTGGCATGCCGAGGCCGTGACCGGGCGCGACGGCCATCGCCGCGAGGCGCTGCGCCCGCTGCTGCAAGCTATGAATAAATGAGCTGCTTGCGCAGATACAGCAAGCGTTTCATGCCATTTTGATCTTGAATTCAAGGAATGCCATGAAGATCCTGATTTCCGTGGATATCGAGGGCGTGGCCGGGGTCTACCACCCTGAGCAGACACGTGCCGGCAACCCCGAGTACGAACGCGCGCGCCGCCTGATGGCGGCCGAGGCGACTGCGGCGATCGCCGGCGCCTTCGACGCCGGCGCCAGCACGGTCTACGTGAACGACTCGCACGGCGGCTTTCGCAACCTGCCGCCGGACCTGCTGGATGCGCGCGCCCAGGCCATCCAGGGCAAGCCGCGCTACCTGAGCATGGCCAGCGGCGTGGAGCTGGGCGTGGCCGGCATGGTCTGCATCGGCTACCACGGGCGCGCCCAGGGGCGCGGCATCCTGGCACACACCATCAACAGCTTTGCCTTTGCGCGCATCGCTTTCAACGGCCAGGAGCTGGGCGAACTGGGCATCTACGGGCTGCTGGCCGGCCAGTACGGCGTGCCGGTGATCGCCGCCTCGGGCGACGACCAGTTCATCGCCGAGCACCAGGCGCTTTTCCCGGCGACACGGTTCATCCAGGTCAAGCAGGCCCAGGGCGCGCACAGCGGCGTGAGCCTGTCGCCCGAGGCCGCCTGCGCCGCCATCCGCGCGGGCGTGGCCCAGGCCGTGGCGCAGGCGCCCGGCGCGGCGCCGCTGACCATGGCCGGCCCCATAGTCGTCGATCTGCAGACGCAGACCGTCGCCCTGGCCGACCTGTTCTGCCAATGGCCCACGCTGGAGCGCCTGGCGGGCGACGCGCTGCGCTTCAACGCACCGGATACCGAGAGCGCGGTGCGCATGCTCAACGGTCTTTCTGCCATGTCCAGCATGCTCCGATGAACGCTACCACTCCACCTACTCCTCACACCGTCGGCATCCTGGCCGGCATGGGCCCGGCCGCGGGCGTGGACTTTGCGCGCCTGTTCGTCGCCGCCTGCGAGGACTGGCTGCGCGGCCACGGCCAGGCCGTGTGCGACCAGGCCTATCCCGCGCACTGGATGGCGCAGCTGCCGATTGCCGACCGCACGCGCGCGCTGACCGACGGCGCGGCGCCCCAGCCGCTCGACGCCATGGCGCAGGGCCTGGCGCAACTGGCCGGCCTGGGCGCGCGCGCCGTGGCCATGCCCTGCAACACCGCCCATGCCTGGCATGCGGCCCTGCAGCAGCGCGTGCCCCAGGTCGAGCTGCTGCACATGCCGCGTGAGACCGCGGCCGCGCTGCGCGCCCGGAGTCTCACGCGCGTGGCCCTGCTGGCCACCGAGGGCAGCTACCGCATCGGTCTGTACGAGCAGGCCTTCGCGGCAGAAGGCATCGGCTGCGTGCTGCCCGACGCGCAGGCGCGGCATTGGCTGATGCAGGGCATCTATGATGGGGTCAAGGCCGGTGACCTGGTGCTGGCGCAGCAGCGCTTTGTCGCCGTGGGCGAGCAGCTGCGTGCCGAGCATGGCGACATCGCTCTGGCCATGGCCTGCACCGAGATCCCGCTGGCCCTGCCGCAGGCGCGCGCGGCGCAGGGCTGGACGCTGATCGATCCCGCGGACATCCTGGCGCGGGCGCTGGCGCGCCGCGCCTACGGCGCCTGATGGCGCGTGCCCCCTCTTGCGCCGCGGCCTTGCAGCGGGCATGGTGATGCCCCATGCGCCTGCGCCACATCGAAGTCTTCAACGCCGTCATGCTCACGGGCAGCGTGAGCGCGGCGGCGCGCCTGATGAACGTCACCCAGCCGGCCGTCAGCCGCATCCTGGCCCATGCCGAGCTGCAGCTCGGGTTCGCGCTGTTCCAGCGCGTCAAGGGCCGGCTCGTGCCCACCCAGGAGGCGCAGACCCTGTACCCGCAGGTGCAGCAGCTGTTCGCCCAGCTCGATGAGGTGCAGCGCCTGGCAGCCAGCCTGAAGAACCCGCAGCGCTGCGACGAACTGCGCATCCTCACCGTATTCGCCCTTAGCGTCGAGCTGCTGCCGCGCGCGTTGCGCGCCTTCCGCGCCCGGTATCCGGGCGTGGCCGTGACCATCGATGCACTGCACTCGCCGCAGATCGTTGCCGCGCTGCTGCGCCAGGAGGCGGACCTGGGCTTCGTCTTCACTGCCGCCGCCCACCCTTCGCTGGTGCAGGAACACCTGGCCGATGCGCACATGCTGTGCGTGGCGCCGCGCGGCATGCTGCCTGCGGCGCTGGTGGCGGGCGGCAGCCTCGCGCTGCCCGACCTGGCGGCCCTGCCCCTGGTGCGCCTGGCGGCCAGCGACCCCATAGGCACCCTGGTGAACCATGCCTGCAGGCAGGCCGAGGTGAGCCTGCAGGCCTTGTACACGGTGCAGACCTACCACGCCGCGCTGGCGCTGGCCCACCACGGCCAGGCCGTGGCCCTGGTCGATGCCTGCACGGCCGTATCGGCCGAACGCGACAAGGTCGATGTGCTGGCCGTGCAGCCACCCATTGCCGTGCCTGTGCAGGCGCTGCGTCCGGCGCACCGCCCGGCGTCGTTGCTGGCCGACGCCATGTTGGGCTGCATGCGCATGGTGGTGGCGCAGTCGCTGGGGACTTGAGCCTCACACAGCATCGGCCACGGCCGCTGCCGTGCCAAAGGCCAGCGTGAAGCCCAGCGCGCCATGCCCGGTGTTGAGCAGCAGGTTGGCGGGGCCGCGCGCGTGGCGCCCCACGATGGGCAGGCCGGTGGGCGTGGCCGGGCGCAGGCCGGCCCAGGGCTGCAGCTGGCGCTGCATGCCGCTGTGCGGAAACAGGGCGCGCGTGGCCGCGCACAGGCTGTCTATGCGCGCCTGCGGTATGTCCAGACCGTAACCCACGAGCTCGGCCATGCCGGCCACGCGCAGGCGCCCTCCCAGGCGCGCGAACACCACCTTGCGTGCGGCATCGGTCACGCTCACCTGGGGCGCCGCGCCGGGTTCGGAGGCGGCGTCGAAGGTGATGCTGTAGCCCTTGAGCGGATAGACCGGCAGTGCCAACCCCAGGCTGCGCGCCAGCGCGTGGCTGCCGCTGCCCAGCGCCAGCACGAAGGCGTTGGCCTCGATGGCGCCCGCGTCGGTCTGCGCCGCGGCGATGCGGCCCGCCGACTGCGTGAGCGCCGTGATCCTGCTGCCCAGCACGAAGCGCACGCCGCGCGCCTGCAGCCGGGCATGCAACCCCTGGCAGACCTGCAGGCAGTCGGCCGCGCATTCGCCGGGCGTGTGAATGGCACCCGCGATCCGCGCCGCGTAGTGCGCGAGCGCGGGCTCGATCTGCGCGCAGCGCGCGGGGGTGACGGCCTCCTGCTCGCAGCCCCAGGCGCGCTGCAGCTCCAGCTGGCGCTTGGCGTCGTCGAGCGCGGCCTGGCTCGCATACAGCACCAGCTTGCCGGTACGCGAAAAGTCGCAGGACAGCTGTTCAGTGGCCAGCATCTGCTCGAAGCCCTGGCGGCTGCGCGCCGCCAGGGCCAGCAGCGTGGCCGTGCCGTGCTCGGAGGTGCGGCGGTTGCAGGCGCGCAGGAAATCCAGCCCCCAGCGCCACTGATGCGGGTCCCACCGCGGGCGCAGCTTGAGCGGCGAGTCGGGCGCCAGCACCAGCTTGGGCAGCTGTGCCCAGATGCCGGGGTCGGCCAGGGGCTGTACGTAGCTGTAGCTCAGCTGCGCGCCATTGCCCCCGCTGGTCCCCGCGCCGGGATGGGCCTGATCGACGACTGTGACCTGAAATCCCCGGCGCTGGAGTTCGTAGGCCGTCGCCAGGCCCACGATGCCCGCGCCCATGACACATACATGCATTGCGAACTTTGGCAGATTGCGGATTGCCCCAATGTAGGGCGGGCGCCGGCAATTGAACAATGCCAATCCAGGCGCGGGACATGACGGAAAGTTATGCCCCGGCCCCGCCCCCGGTTCAGGGCTCGCGGCGGCAGTGCATGACTTTTGTGCATACCCCCTGCCATGAACGGCATTGTTCAAGTGGCTGCATGCTTCCTACAGTAGCGCCGTGACCTGTCGTGACAAACCACTACCTCGATAAAGCAAAGGAGACACCATGAAACCCACCACCATCCTCGCCGCAGCACTGGCTGCCTGCGCACTGGCCGGTACCGCCGCCCAGGCCGACACCCTCAAGAAGGTCGCCGACATGGGCAAGATCACCGTGGCCTACCGCGAGGCCTCGGTGCCGTTCAGCTACCTCGCGGGCTCGGGCGGGCCCGTGGGCTTCTCGGTGGAGATCAGCAATGCCATCGTCGATGCCGTGAAGAAGGAGCTGAACAAGCCGGCCCTGAAGGTGGACCTGCAGGCCGTGACCTCGCAGAACCGCATACCGCTGCTGCAAAACGGCACCATAGACATTGAGTGCGGATCGACCACGAACAACACGGTGCGCGGCAAGGACGTGCAATTCGCCATCAACTACTTCTACACCGGCACGCGCCTGCTGGTGAAGAAGAATGCCGGCATCAAGAACTGGGCCGACCTGGCGAAGAAGAAGGTCGCCAGCACCACCGGCACCACCAACGCCCAGGTGATACGCAAGTACAGCAAGGACAACAACCTGGACTTCGACATCGTGCTCGGCAAGGACCATGACGACGCCATGCTGCTCGTCGACGCCGGCCGCGCCGAGGCCTTCGCCATGGACGACATCCTGCAGTTCGGCCTGAAGAACAACGCGCGCAATCCGGCCGACTGGGACGTGGTGGGCGATGCGCTGCAGGTCGAGCCCTATGCCTGCATGATGCGCAAGGACGACCCGCAGTTCCAGAAGCTCGTCAACGGCGTGATCGGCGGCATGATGAAGTCGGGCGAGTTTGAAAGGCTGTATGCCAAGTGGTTCACCGCGCCCATCCCGCCGAAGAACCAGGTCATAGGCCTGCCCATGAGCCAGGAGCTCAGGGACAACCTCGCGGCGCAAAGCGACAGGCCTGCCATGTGAGTGCGCACGGGCTGCTGCGGGGCGGCCCAGCGTGAATAATGCGTGCTGCCCCTCTGTTGAAAGAACCGCCCATGCTCGCTCGCCACCAAGACCCCATCGCCGCCATCGCCACCGCCCCCGGGCGCGGGGCCGTGGGCATCGTGCGCGTGTCGGGCCGGGGTCTGGCCGCCTTCGTGCAGGGCCTGCTGGGGCGCACCCTGCAGCCGCGCCAGGCACATTACCTGCCCTTTCCCGACGCCGCCGGCCAACCCATAGACCAGGGCCTGGCGCTGTTCTTTCCCGCGCCGCACAGCTACACCGGCGAGGACGTGCTGGAGCTGCAGGCCCATGGCGGCCCCGTCGTGCTGCAGCTGCTGCTGGCGCGCTGCCTGGAGGCCGCGCAGACCGCTCTGCCGCGCCTGCGCCTGGCCGAGCCCGGCGAGTTCACCGAGCGGGCGTTCTTGAACGACAAGATCGACCTGGCCCAGGCTGAGGCGATTGCCGACCTGATCGACGCCAGCACCGAGGCCGCGGCGCGCAGCGCCGGCCGCTCGCTGTCGGGCGCGTTCTCGCAGGAGATCCACGGCCTGCGCGACGCGCTCGTGCACCTGCGCATGCTGGTCGAGGCCACGCTCGATTTTCCTGAGGAGGAAATCGACTTCTTGCGCAAGGCGGACGCGCGCGGACAGCTCTCAAATTTGCAGCAAACCCTGGCCGGCGTGATGCAGCGCGCGGGGCAGGGCGCCTTGCTGCGCGAGGGCATCAAGGTGGTCATCGCCGGCCAGCCCAACGCCGGCAAGAGCTCGCTGCTCAACGCCCTGGCGGGCGCCGAGCTGGCCATCGTCACCCCGATCGCCGGCACCACGCGCGACAAGGTGCAGCAGACCATACAGATAGAGGGCGTGCCGCTGCACATCATCGACACCGCCGGCCTGCGCGAGAGCAGCGACGAGGTCGAGCGCATAGGCATCGCCCGTGCCTGGGAGGAGATCGCGGGCGCCGACGCCGTGTTGTTCCTGCACGACTTGACGCGCATGAATGCTCCCGAATACATAGCTGGTGACGCTGCCATCACAAGCGATCTGGACCAAAAACTGCCCGAAAACGTGCCGGTGATCGACGTCTGGAACAAGCTCGATGCCAGTACGCACCAACCGCCCCAGGCGGTCGCCGGGCACGAGGCCGTGCGGCTGTCGGCGCGCACCGGCGCCGGGCTGGACACGTTGCGCCAGCGGCTGCTGCAGGTCGCCGGCTGGCAGCAGGGCGCCGAAGGTGTGTACATCGCGCGCGCGCGCCACCTCGAGGCCCTGCGCGCCGTGGACGCACACCTGATGGAGGCGGCGGCGCAGCTGATGAGCGATGGCCCCGCGCTGGATCTGCTGGCCGAGGAGCTGCGCCTGGCGCAGAACGCGCTCAACAGCATCACCGGCGAATTTGGCGCGGACGACCTGCTGGGGGTGATTTTTTCCAGCTTCTGCATCGGCAAGTGAAGCGACGTTTTTGTGAACAAAAGTAATGCGTGCTTGTGTGAACGGCACGACCACGTTACTTTCGCGCGCGATGAACATCGCCGCCATTCCCATCCTCAAGGCCCAGCTGATGGGCCTGGTGCAGGCCATCAGCCAGGCCGCCACCGAAGACAGCATGGGCAATATGCTCAGCTCCGAGCAGTGGGATCTGCTCCTGCCCTATCTGCGGCCCATGGAACTGCCGGTCGGCCAGGTGTTGTTTGCCCAGGGCACGACCGAACGCACCCTGTACCTGGTCGAAAGCGGCAGCCTGACCGTGCACTATGAGGACGAGCAGCAGCGCGTGCGCCTGGCCATCGTCGGCCCGGGCTCGGTGGTGGGCGAGGGCGCGTTTTTCTCGCACCGCCCGCGCAGCGCCACGGTGCAGGCCGGGGCGCCGACCAGGCTGTGGAACCTGACGGCGATCCGCTTCGCGGAGTTCGCCAACCGCAACCCGGCCGTGGCCCTGCAGCTGGTCATGGCCATAGGCGCCGTGCAGGCCAAGCGCCTGGCCAACCGCCGCCGCCGCGTTGCATCCACCTGACAGTCCCACGCCCGGCGTGGCGTTGATGCTGGTGCGCAGTACACTTACTGACAAATTTAGCACTTCTTCGCGAAGGCAGGTATGTCATTGTTCAGTTGGTTCACTCGCAAATCCAAGCCCCAGGCACCGGCCGCAGCCGCTGCGGCACCCGGTGCCCATGGCAAGCCGTTGCCATCCTCGCCGTCGGCGCCCTCGCAGGATCAGGTGCGCAGGAGCGAGCGCACCGAGCGCCGCGAGCTGCTCTACACCGCGGTGCGCGACGCCATGGTGCGTGCCGGCGTGCTGTCGGCGGGCTACAAGTTCAAGGTGCTGTCGCTGGATCAGCGGGGCTCGCAGTTCCTGGTGATGATGGATCTGGCGCCCGAATATGGCGGCGACATGGATCGCCTGGGCGAGATCGAGACGCTGATCGCCCAGTCCGCCAAGACGCGCTTTGGTATCGGCGTGCCGGCCGTGTATTGGCGCACTAATGCGCAGATCGTGGTGGGCGCCGCGCTGCGCCAGGCCGTGGCAGGTGCGCCAGCGCAGAGCCGCGTGCCCGAATTCACGGCAGGGGCCGTTGCGGCCTCGCCGGTCGTGGTCGCTCCGCGGCCCGCGGCAGCGCGCCAGGCCGCCCCACGCCCGACCGCATTGGTGCCGCCGACGGTGCCGGAAGTGGCGCCGGGCAGCACGCGCTTCGACCCCATCGAGGCCGACGAGGTCGCGGCCTTCAAGCAGGCGCTGGTGAATGCCGCCGGGCGCGCGCCCCAAGCCCCGGTGGAGCCCGGCGTGGCCACGCGCAGCGGCCCGCTGCTGCCGCCCAGCCCGGCGCTGACCGGCTTCGAGGACACGGTGATGCCCAGCCAGGAGGGGCGCAGCCCCGACCTGAGCAGCACGCAGTACGGAGATCTGCGCTGAAAACGGCGGCCTCAATGGCCGCCGAAGTCCACCAGGGTAAACAGCGGCAGTCCGCTGGCGCGCAGGCGCGCCGAGCCGCCCAGCTCGGGCAGATCCACAATGGCCGCGCCCTCCATGACGCTGGCGCCCAGCTTTTCCAGCAGTTTCTTGCCCGCCATCATGGTGCCGCCGGTGGCGATCAGGTCGTCGATCAGCAGCACCCGGTCGCCGGGCTGGACGGCGTCGGCATGCAGCTCCACGGTGGCGCTGCCGTATTCCAGCTCGTAGGTTTCCTCCACCGTGGTGAAGGGCAGCTTGCCCTTCTTGCGGATGGGCACAAAGCCCAGGCCCAGCTCATAGGCCACGACCGAACCCAGGATGAAACCGCGCGCATCCAGCCCCGCCACCACGTCCGGACGCAGGGCCGGGTCCATGTAACGCTGCACGAAGGCGTCTATCAGCACGCGAAACACCTTGGGGTTCTGCAGCAGCGGCGTGATGTCGCGAAACTGCACACCCGGCGCCGGCCAGTTGGGCACGGTGCGGATGTGCTGGCGCAGGTAGTGGGTGACGTTGAGATGGGGCATGGCTTGTCGCAGGTCGGGTCAGGGGCGGCGCAAAGTGTAATCAGCCGCGCAACAGTTTTTCTTCCGCCAGGCTCAGGGCCGTGGGGTGACCCGACAGCACCAGGGTGTCGCCCTCGGCCAGTGGCGCCTCATCGTCGGGGCCGGACATGCGCCCGCTGAACCGGCGCACGTTGATCAGGCGCGCGCCCATGGCGTGCAGCGTCAGCGTGGCCAGGCTGGCGCCCACCGCTGCGGCACCCGGGGGCAGGGTGATGGAGTACAGGCGCTCCTGGTCGCGCTCGCTGACGGTGTCGTCATCGGCGCCGTGAAAATAGCCGCGCAGCAGGCCATAGCGCTGCTCGCGCTGGCCCTGCACCAGGCGCAGCACGCGGCGCATGGGCACGCCCACCAGGGCCAGGGCATGGCCGGCCAGCATCAGCGAGCCCTCGATGGCCTCGGGCACGACCTCGGTGGCGCCAGCGGCCTGCAGCTTCTCCAGATGGGTGTCGTCCTCGGTGCGCACCACCACCGGCACTTGTGGTGCATGGGCGCGCGCATTGGCCAACACCTTCAAGGCGGCGGCCGTGTCCAGATAGGTGATGGCCAGGGCCGCGGCCCGGCCCAGGCCGGCGGCCTTCAGAGCCTGGACGCGCGTGGCATCGCCAAACACCACCGAGTCGCCGGCGGCGGCGGCCTGGCGCACGCGGTCCGGGTCCAGATCCAGCGCCATGTAGGGGATGCCCTCGCGCTCGAGCATGCGCGCCAGGTTCTGGCCGCAGCGGCCATAGCCGCAGATCAGCACATGGCCGCTGGTGTTGATGGCCTGGCGCGCAATGCTGGTCACCTGCAGCGACTGCTGCAGCCAGTCGCTGGCCACCAGCTTCATGACGATGCGGTTGCTGTACTGGATCAGGAAGGGCGTGGCCAGCATGGACAGCACCATGGCCGCCAGCACCGGGTTCATGAGCGCCGGCGCCAGCAGCTCGTGCGTCTGCATCAGCGACAGCAGCACGAAGCCGAATTCGCCCGCCTGCGCCACGTACAGCGCGGTGCGCAGCGACACGCCGGTGGTGGCGCCCAGGCCGCGCGCCAGGGCCACGATGATGGCGGTCTTGATGAGCAGCGGCGCCGCCAGCAAGAGCAGCACCAGCGCCCAGCGCTCCACCATCACATGCCAGTCCAGCATCATGCCCACGGTGATGAAGAACAGGCCCAGCAGCACGTCGTGGAAGGGGCGGATGTCGGTGCCCACCTGGTGGCGGAACTCCGTCTCGGACACCAGCACCCCGGCGATGAAGGCGCCCAGCGCCAGCGACAGCCCGGCCAGCTCGGTCATCCAGGCCAGGCCCAGCGTGACCAGCAACAGGTTCAGCATGAACAGTTCGTCGCTCTTGCGCCTGGCCACCAGGGTCAGCCACCAGCGCATCACGCCCTGACCGCCCACCAGCAGCACGCTTACCAGCACCATGGCCTTGAGCAGGGCCAGGCCCAGCGCCAGCAGCAGCTTGTCGGGTGACGAGCCCAGCGCCGGTATCAGCACCAGCAGCGGCACCACGGCCAAGTCCTGGAACAGCAGGATGCCCAGCACGCGCCGGCCATGCTCGCTCTCGAGCTCGCCACGCTCGGACATCAGCTTGACGACGATGGCCGTGCTGCTCATGGCCAGCGTGCCGCCCAGGGCCAGGGCGGTCTGCCAGCCCATGTCCCACACGCCGCCCAGTCGTGCCAGCAGCAGCAGGCAGGCGGTGAAGGCCAGCATGGACAGCAGCACCTGCAGCAGCCCCAGGCCGAACACATGGCGGCGCATGGCGCGCAGCTTGGGCAGGTTGAACTCCAGGCCGATGGTGAACATCAGGAACACCACGCCAAACTCGCCCAGGTGGCGCACGCCCTCGGAGTTCTGCGTCAGCGCCAGCGCATGCGGGCCAATGAGGATGCCCGCCGCCAGATAGCCCATCATCGGCGGCAGCCGCAGGCTGCGGCAGGCGACCACGCCCAGCACGGCAGCCAGCAGGTACAGCAGCGTCAGGGCGAGTGAGGACATGCCTGATCCTAGCCGAGCCGGGGGCGGGCCGACCGATAGAATTCGCCCATGCCCAACGCCCCATCCGCCCCCCCGCCCTTCGATGCCGCGCAGGCCCTGCGCCTGGGGCGCGAGACCTTCGATATCGAGGCCCAGGCATTGCAGAGCCTGGGCGCGCGCCTGGGCCAGGTGTTTGTGCAGGCGGTGCAGCTGCTGCTGGCCACGCCCGGGCGCGTGGTCGTCATGGGCATGGGCAAGAGCGGCCATGTGGGGCGCAAGATCGCCGCCACGCTGGCATCCACCGGCACGCCCGCGTTCTTCGTGCACCCGGCCGAGGCCAGCCATGGCGACCTGGGCATGGTCACGCGCGGCGACCTGTTGCTGGCCCTGTCCAACAGCGGCGAGAGCAGCGAAATCACCGTGCTGCTGCCCATGCTCAAGCGCCAGGGCGTGCCCCTGATCGCCATGACGGGCGGGCTGCAGTCGTCACTGGCGCGCCATGCCGACCTGGTGCTGGACTGCAGCGTGGAGCGCGAGGCCTGCCCGCTGAACCTGGCCCCGACCACCAGCACCACGGTGCAGCTGGCCATGGGCGACGCGCTGGCCGTGGCCCTGCTGGACGCGCGTGGCTTTCGTCCCGAAGACTTTGCCCGCTCGCACCCCGGCGGTGCGCTGGGGCGGCGCCTGCTGACCCATGTGCGCGACGTCATGCGCAGCGGCGAGCAGGTGCCGCGGGTGCTGCCGCAGGTGGACTTCAGCTCCCTGATGCGCGAGATGAGCGCCAAGGGCATGGGCGCCGCAGCCGTGGTGGACGAGGCGGGTCGCCCCATCGGCATCTTCACCGACGGCGACCTGCGCCGGCGCATAGAGGCCGGCGCCGACCTGCGCGGCATGCGCGCCCAGGACATCATGCATGCCAACCCCCGCACCATTGCCGCCGACGCGCTGGCGGCCGACGCTGCGCAGCTGATGGAGCAGCACTCCATTACCAGCGTGCTGGTCACCGAGCCCGGCGGTGTGCTGGTGGGCGTGGTGCATATCGGCGACCTGATGCGCGCCAAGGTGATCTGATGCAACAACCCCTGCCCCCGCTGCGCCCCGTGCTGCAATTCGCCCCAGCGCTGCTGCTGCGTGCACAGGATGTGCGCGTGGCCTTTTTCGACGTGGATGGCGTGCTCACCGACGGTGGCCTGTATTTCTCCGAAGCCGGCGAGACCTTGAAGCGCTTCAACACCCTGGACGGCCATGGCCTGAAGCTGCTGCAGCAGGCCGGCATCACCCCGGCGGTGATCACCGGGCGCGATTCCCCCGCGCTGCGCCTGCGCCTCGCGGCGCTGGGCGTGGTGCATGCGCGCTTTGGCACCGAGGACAAGCGCCCGGCCGCCGAGGCCATCCTGGCCGAGCTGGGCCTGGCCTGGGGCCAGGCCGCCGCCATGGGCGACGACTGGCCGGATCTGGCCGTGATGCGCCGCGCGGCCTTTGCCTGCGCGCCGCCGCAGGCCCAGGCCGAGGTGCGCGCCGTGGCCCACCATGTCACCGCTGCGGCCGGCGGCGCGGGCGCTGCGCGCGAGCTGTGCGACCTGCTGCTCGTCGCCAGCGGCCGCTATGCCGGCTTGCTGGCCGCGCACGGCGCATGATGAGCAGCCTGCGCCGGGCCTGGGAGCGCCTGTCCCTCTACCTGCCCGTGCTGCTCATGGGGCTGCTGGCGCTGGGCACCTGGTGGCTGGTGCGCAACGCACCCCAGCCGCAGCCGGCGGTGGTGGAGCGCCCGGTGAGCCACGAGCCCGACTACTTCATGCGCGACTTCGCCGTGAAAAACTTCGATGACACGGGCCGCTTGCAAAGCGACATCCGTGGCCAGCTGGCGCGCCACTATGCCGACAGCGACCAGTTGGAGATCGACCAGGCGCGCATGCGCTCGGTCAGCCCCGAAGGGCGCGTGACCACGGCCAGCGCCAACCGTGCGCTGACGAATGCCGATGGCAGCGAGGTGCAGCTGTTCGGCAACGCCATCGTCACGCGCGAGCCCCTGGTGCGCAAAGGCCAGGCCACGTTGCCGCGCCTGGAGTTCCGGGGCGAATTTCTGCATGCCTGGGTGAATGATGAGCGCGTGCGCTCCAACCAGCCCGTGACCCTCAAGCGCGGCTCCGACACCTTCACCGCCGACAGCATGGACTATGACAACCTGGATCAGATCCTGAACCTGCGCGGGCGCGTGCACGGCACGCTGCAGCCGGCGGCACGCCGCTGAACCCCCAGATTGGCCATGCCCGCGCGCCCCCTGGTCTTCATCACCGGCGCCTCCAGCGGCATAGGCCGGGCGCTGGCCGAGCGCTACCACCGTGCGGGCTGGCGACTGGCCCTGGTGGCGCGCCGCGAATTTGAGATCAAATCATGGGCTGACGCGCTTGGGTTGAGCGCAGACAGCTATGAAATTTATGGCGCCGACGTGAGCCAGCCGGACAGCATCATCGCCGCCGGCCAGGCCTGCCTGGCGCGCCAGGGTCTGCCCGACGTGGTCATCGCCAACGCCGGCATCAGCGTCGGCATGGACACTGCCGAGCGCGCCGACCTGGACGTCATGGCGCGCGTCTTTGCCACCAACAACCTGGGCCTGGCCGCTACCTTCCACCCCTTCATTAGCGCCATGACACAGCGCGGCAGCGGGCGCCTGGTGGGCATTGGCAGCGTGGCCGGCATACGCGGCCTGCCCGGCCATGGCGCCTATTGCGCCAGCAAGGCGGCGGTGATCAGCTACTGCGAGAGCCTGCGCGGCGAGCTGCGCGCCAGCGGCGTGCGCGTGGTCACGATTAGCCCCGGCTATGTGGACACGCCGCTGACGCGGGAAAACCGCTACCGCATGCCGTTTCTGATGACCCCCGAAGCGTTTGCCGAGAGCGCCTTCAAGGCCATAGAAACCGGCCGCAGTTACCGCGTCATCCCCTGGCAGATGGGCGTGGCTGCCAAGCTGCTGCGCCTGCTGCCCAACCCCCGGTTCGACCGCCTGCTGCAGGGACGGCCACGCAAGCACCGGCAGCCGCCTTCGAGCTGAAAAAAACCAAGGGCTCCCGAGGGAGCCCTTGTGCATGGGGTCAGTGGATCAATAACCGCCGCGATCGCCGCCGTAGCCGCCGCCACCACCACCGTAGCCGCCACGGCCACCGCCGCCGCCACCACCGCCGCGCGGGCCGGAGCCATAGGGGCTGCGGAAACCGCCTTCGCCGCGGCCACCGCCGCCGCCGCCGCCACCCGCGCCACGGCCACCGCCGTAGCCGCCGTAGCCGCCGCCGCCACCGCCGAAACCACCGCCACCGCTGCGCGGGGGACGGGGCTCCATGGGGCGCGCCTCGTTCACGACGATGGCGCGGCCACCCAGGGGCTGGCCGTGCATGCCGTTGATGGCGGCCTGGGCCTCTGCATCACTGCCCATTTCCACGAAACCAAAGCCTTTGGAGCGACCGGTGTCGCGTTCCATCATGACCTTGGCGCTGGTCACGGTTCCGAACTGGCCAAAGGCCTGCTCCAGATCCTGGTCGCGCACCGAGTACGGCAGGTTGCCGACGTACAGCTTGTTGCCCATCAAGGGACTCCTGAAAAACAATTGAAATGAGCGACGGAGTCCCGAACCCGCAGCCAGTTGATCACAAAGACGCCCTATGCGCGAAAACTGACGGATCACCGCAACCACGATGAAGGTCGCCCTTCACCAGCGGAGATTATGTTGCAAAACTCTTGGGCAAATACAAGGGGGTTTGTGCGCTCATGTCGCCGATTGGCCGCAAAAAAAGGGGCCTTGCGGCCCCTTGTCTGATCGAGATCAGTAGCTGGAACGGCCACCGCCGTAGCCGCCGCGGTCGCCACCGTAGCCGCCGCCATTGCCGCGGCCACCGCCGTAGCCGCCGCCACCACCGTAACCACCGCTGCGCGGGGGGCGGGGCTCCATGGGGCGCGCTTCGTTGACCACCAGGTCACGGCCGCCGAAATTCTGGCCATGCACGCCCTGTATGGCGGCCTGTGCCTCGGCATCGCTGCCCATCTCGACGAAGCCAAAGCCCTTGGAGCGGCCGGTGTCGCGCTCCATCATGACCTTGGCGCTTTGCACGGCGCCGAACTGGCCGAAGGTTTGCTCCAGATCCTGGTCGCGGAAGGAATAGGGCAGGTTGCCCACGTAAAGTTTGTTGCCCATGACGGGACTCCTAGAAATAAACATGGAACGCGATGGAGCCCGACGCAATCAACAAACCTGTGACGACTTCAAAGACGCGAAACTGACCAGACACCGCAAAGTGCTTTCCTGCAGGACAGGAAGGCTCGGCCATTATCAAGTATCCCTATGGCCTCAGAACGGTGATAAGTGCGTTCCAGCAACACTTTCGAGGGTATTTACCGGGTATTTGTTGTCCATCGGGCAGCACCGGCGCGGATGGATACAATGCCGGCCGTCCATGGGGAGTAGCCTGCCCACGCGCGCCGCAGGCGCCACGGGAGGCATGCATCAACAGACTTGGCGCGCCCGCGCGCCATGGTGCATGAGGTTCGCCGCAATGGCGGACTGGGCGAGACCATTGACCATGCACCGATCCATCAGGCCGGAGTCGGGGCGTGGTCAATGCTGTCCGAATGCTTCCGGCCGGAAATCCCTTGACCCAGTCCCGCTATGGAAGCCTTTCTCATCTCCACCTCCATCGTCGCCCTCGCAGAAATGGGCGACAAGACCCAGCTGCTGTCCCTGGTGCTGGCGGCGCGTTTTCGCAAGCCCTGGCCCATCGTGCTGGGCATTCTGGTGGCCACGCTGGCCAATCATGCGCTGGCCGGGGCCGTCGGCGCGTGGGTGACCACGGTACTGGGGCCGCAGGCGCTGCGCTGGGTGCTGGGCCTATCGTTCATCGCCATGGCGGTGTGGATGCTGATCCCCGACAAGCTCGACGATGACGGCGAGGGCAAGGGCCTGCGCCTGGGCGTGTTCGGCACCACCGTGGTGGCCTTCTTCATCGCCGAGATGGGTGACAAGACGCAGATTGCCACCGTCATGCTGGCGGCGCAGTACAACGCCTATCTGTGGGTGGTGGCCGGCACCACGCTGGGCATGATGATTGCCAACGCACCCGTGGTCTGGCTGGGCGACCGCCTGGTCAAGAAGGTACCGATACGCCTGGTGCACATCATCTCGGCCGTGATTTTTCTGGTGCTGGGTCTGCTGGCACTGTTTGTGCCGCAGGCCACGCCTTTGGCATAATGCCCGCCAGACGCGCCGATTTGCTACCGCTTGCGGGCGCTTTATAAATTCAGCTAAAGACATGACCGATGGATGCATGACCCGGCCTCGTTTTTAGCGACAGCCGGGTTTTTTCATGTCGTTCATCGCCACACCGCAATCCATGCACTTTGCCGAGGCCCTGCGCTTGCAGTCGGGCGCCTCGATACGCGACTACACCCTGGCCTACGAGACCTACGGCGAGCTCAATGCCGCGCGTGACAACGCCGTGCTGGTGTGCCACGCGCTCAACGCCTCGCACCATGTGGCGGGCGTCTATGAGGGCCAGCCCAAGAGCGAGGGCTGGTGGGACAACATGATCGGCCCTGGCAAGCCGCTAGATACCAACCGTTTCTTCGTCATCGGCATCAACAACCTGGGCTCCTGCTTTGGCTCCACCGGGCCCATGCACGCGCACCCGGACACGGGCGAGGTCTATGGCGCCGACTTCCCCGTGGTGACGGTGGAGGACTGGGTCAACGCCCAGGCGCTGCTGCTCGATCGCCTGGGCGTTGCGCAGCTGGCCGCGGTGATGGGCGGCAGCCTGGGCGGCATGCAGGCGCTGTCGTGGACGCTGCAATACCCGGAGCGTGTGCGCCACGCCGTGGTGGTGGCCAGCGCGCCCAATCTGACGGCCGAGAACATCGCCTTCAACGAGGTGGCGCGCCGCGCCATCGTCACCGACCCGGACTTTCACGGCGGGCATTTCTACCGCCATGGCGTGATCCCGCAGCGCGGCCTGCGCATCGCGCGCATGATCGGCCACATCACCTACCTGAGCGACGACGTGATGAACGAGAAGTTCGGCCGTCAGCTCAGGGAGGGCATGGACCTCAAGTACAGCACCCAGGACATAGAGTTCCAGATCGAGAGCTACCTGCGCTACCAGGGCGACAAGTTCAGCGAGTATTTCGATGCCAACACCTATCTGCTCATCACGCGCGCGCTGGACTACTTCGACCCCGCGCGTCGGCATGGCGGCAACCTGGCCCAGGCCCTGGCCGTGGCGCGTGCCAAATTTCTGCTGGTGAGCTTCAGCACCGACTGGCGCTTTTCGCCCCAGCGCAGCCGAGAAATCGTGCAGGCGCTGCTGGAGAACCGCCGCGACGTGAGCTACGCCGAGATCGACGCCCCCCATGGTCATGATGCCTTTTTGCTCGATGACGCCCGATATATGAGCGTGGTACGCTCTTATTTCGATAGTATTGCCAAGGAGCTGCAGGGAGAACAACCATGAGCGACCACGCCACCATGCAAGCCATTGCACGCCTGGTACCCCAGGGGGCGCGCGTGCTGGATCTGGGCTGCGGCGACGGCGCCCTGCTCGACCTGCTGCAGCGCGAACGCGGCTGCAGCGGCTACGGCATAGAGCTGGCCGACACCAATGTGCTGGCCTGCGTGCGCCGCGGCGTCAACGTCATCCAGCTGAACCTGGACGAGGGTCTGGCCATGTTTGGCGACAACAGCTTCGACGTGGTGCTGCAGATCGACACCCTGCAGCATCTGCGCAATGCCGAGGTCATGCTGCGCGAGACGGCGCGCGTGGGCCAAAGCGGCATCGTCGCCTTTCCCAACTTTGCGCACTGGCCGAACCGCCTGTCGGTGCTGCGCGGACGCATGCCGGTCACGCGGCGCCTGCCCTACCAGTGGTATGACACGCCCAACATCCGCGTCGGCACCTACAAGGACTTCGAGGTGCTGGCATACAAGAACAAGTTGCGCATCCTGGACGCCTTTGGCCTGCAGGACGGGCGCGAGGTGCGCTGGCTGCCCAATGCGCTGGCGGGCACGGCGGTGTTCCGCTTCGAGCACGACTGACAAACCCCGTGGCGCAGACCCTGGCCTTGGGGTAAAAAGGCCGTCTCACATCTTCTTGCTGCCCCATGCTGCCCCTTGATGTGCCCACCATGCTGCTGATGACGGCGGCAGCCTCCGCCACCATGGCGCTGTCCATGGCCGCCGTGCGACCCGAGCGGCGCGAAGGCATGGGCCTGTGGGCACTGGCGCTGGTGCTGCACACCATTACCTATCTGCTGTTCACGCTGCGCGGCGCGGTGCCCGCCTGGGCCAGCGTGGTGCTGGCCAATACCCTGCTGGCCGGCACCTTTGCGCTGGCGCTGGCGGCCGTGCGTCAGTTTCAGGGCCATGGGCTGCCCTGGCGTCGCATGCTGGTGCCGGTGCTGGCCATGGCGCTGCTGTTTGCCTGGTTCCAGGACGACTACCGCGCCTGCGTGATCGTCGCCGGCGTGGTGCCGCCGCTGCAGGTGGCCCTGGTGCTGTGGGCGCTGTGGCGGCCCAAGCCGCCGGCGCAAATGCGTGGCGCCGTCTTGCTGACCGCGGGGCTGGGCCTGCAGGCCGTGCTGCTGGCGGTGCGCGGTGCGCTGGCCGCCCTGCACAGCATCCCCACCCAAGGCCTGCTGCGCACCGATGGCGTGCAGTCGCTGACCTTCATGGCGGCCTTTGTCGTGGTCATCCTGGCGTCGCTGGGCTTCATCCTGATGGCCAAGGACAGGGCCGACGCCAACAACCATTACTTTGCCACCCGCGACGCCCTGACCGGCCTGTTCAACCGCCGCGCCCTGCTGCTGGCGGCGCGCCGTGACGTGGCTGTTGCCGCACGCTCGCATGAACCCTATGCGCTGATGATGGTGGACATAGACCATTTCAAGGCCGTCAACGACGGCCATGGCCACCAGGTGGGCGACCAGATCCTGTGCCATGTGGCGGGCCTGCTCAGCGCCAGGCTGCGCGCCCAGGACATGGTGGGGCGCTACGGTGGCGAGGAATTCCTGGTGCTGCTGCCCAACACCGCGCAGCAGGCCGCCGCCGAGCTGGCCGAAACCCTGCGCAGCGCCGTGGCCCAGTGCCCCTGTGCGCGCGAGGGCTGCGCCATCACCGCCACGGTGAGCATTGGCGTGTGTGGCGGCCAGCTGCATGGCACCGAGGACTGGGAGCGACTGCTGCGCTGCGCCGACCAGGCGCTGTATGCCGCCAAGGCCGCCGGGCGCAACCGGGTCGTGTCCGGCCGCTTTGTGCCCGAGGCCGCGCAGCCGCTGGCAACTCCCGTGATCTGACTGGCCCCAAGGGGTCTTGGCCTTGGCGTATCCTGCCTGCTTTGTGCATTGCCAGAGGACAGCCATGACCGCCCGCCTGCCCACCCCCGCCCTGGACACCGCCCTCGCCCTGGAGCGCGTCAGCAGTGCCTGGGATGAAGACATCCTGAAGCAGCTCACCGACTACATCCGCATCCCGGCCAAGTCGCCGGGCTTTGCGCCCGACTGGGAGCAGCAGGGCCATCTGGAGACCGTACTGCGCAACGCCGCGCAATGGGTGGAGGCGCAGAAGGTCAGCGGCCTGTCGCTGGAGATCGTGCGCCTGCCCGGGCGCACGCCGGTGCTGTTCTTTGACATCCCCGCGCACCAGCACAGCGGCAGCGACACCGTGCTGATGTACGGCCACCTGGACAAGCAGCCCGAGTTCGAAGGCTGGCGCTCAGACCTGGGGCCGTGGAGCCCGAAGTACGAGGACGGCCGGCTCTACGGCCGTGGCGGCGCCGACGACGGCTATGCGGTGTACGCCAGCATCGCCGCCGTGCAGGAATTGAAGCGCCAGGGCGTGCCGCACCCGCGCATCGTCGGCCTGATCGAGACCTGCGAGGAAAGCGGCTCCGCCGACCTGCTGCCCTATATCGACGCCTTGAGAACCCGCCTGGGCGAGGTGGCCCTGGTGATCTGCCTGGACTCGGGCGCCGGCAACTACGACCAGCTGTGGCTCACTACCAGCCTGCGCGGCATGGCCAGCGGCACGCTCAAGGTCGAGATCCTGACCGAGGGCATCCATTCGGGCGACGCATCCGGCCTGGTGCCCTCGTCGTTTCGCATCATGCGCCAGGTGCTGGACCGCCTGGAGGACTCGGCCACCGGCCGCCTGCTGCCCGCGCGCTTTCACTGCGAGGTGCCGGCCGATCGCCTGGCCCAGGCGCGCGCCACGGCCGCCATCCTGGGCGAAGAGGTCTACCGGCGCTTCCCCTGGGCGCAGCACGACTGCGGCGGCAGCCAGGTATTTGCACTGCCCACCACCACCGACCCGGTGCAGGCGTTGATCAAGCGCACCTGGGAGCCCACCTTGAGCGTCACCGGCGCCGAGGGCTTTCCGGCGCTGAAGGATGCCGGCAACGTGCTGCGCCCCTACACCGCCTTCAAGCTCAGCCTGCGCCTGCCGCCGCTGGTGGACGCCGCCACCGCCGTGCAGGAGCTGAAAACCCTGCTGGAAGACAACGCCCCCTACCAGGCGCGCGTCACCTGGGAGGGCGCCAGTGCCGCCAGCGGCTGGAACGCCCCGCCCATCACCCCCTGGTTCGAGCAGGCCCTGAACGCCGCCAGCCAGGCGCAGTTTGGCGCCCCCTGCGGCTACATAGGCCAGGGCGGCACGATCCCGCTGATGAACATGCTGAGCCAGGGCTTTCCCAAGGCGCAGATGATGGTCTGCGGCGTGCTTGGCCCCAAGAGCAATGCCCATGGCCCCAATGAGTTCCTGCATGTGCCCTATGCCAAGAGGCTCACCGCGGCCGTGGCGCAGGTGATCGCCGCCATGCCCGGCTGCATGCAAGCGCACGCGGAAGTTTGAATGAAATTGGGGTTTTACACTTACTGGTAAAGCGCAAACAGCTATATTATTAATAGCAAAATGCGAACCCGGCATGGCGGCGAGCGCCTGCGCCGCCATGGCCGGGCCGCGCGCGCACCCCGCCGAATCTCCCGGGCGGCACGGCCTTGTGCCGTTGCGGGCCTTTCCAAGGCCCGCGGCGCTGAAGCAAGACGCACCGGAGTCCTCGGCGGCCACGTGTTTATCCTAGTCTCGCAGGCCACATCTTTTGGTCACATTGTTAACAATTTATATTTATTAACGGCCAGCGATGACCCGTTGGCTGCGAGAGGCATCCCGATGCGATTCACTTCCCGTTTGATTCTTTGCGCCGTCGTGCCGGCCGGCCTGTTCGTGCTGGCCCTGGCCATCAGCCTGTGGGGGCTGACGCGCACCCAATCCGATTTCAGCCGCTACATGGGCACCGAGCAGGCCGTGGCGGCCGGCCTGTCCGAGCTCTACGCCCAGGGCCTGCAATCGGGCCAGGCGCTGCGCAACATCGTGCTCGACCCGGCCAATCAAGTGGCCTACGACAACCTCAAGGCCTCGCACCAGGCCTTCGACGAGGCCTACGAGGCCACGCTGGCGGTCGTCCGCGGCACGCCGGTGGAAGCCGCGCTGCTGCCGCTCAAGCAGCTGCGCGTGACCCAGGTGGGCGTGCAAGGCCAGGTGCGTGATCTGGCGCGCAGCGACCCCGCGGCGGCGGCCCAGGCGCTGAACAGCCTGGAAACGCCAGCCTGGCGCGCGCTGCGCTCGGCGCTGCTCCAGCAGATCAAGGTCGCACGCGCCACGGCCGACGAGGTGCACCGCAGCACCCAGGCCCGGGCCGAGCGCATGCAGCGCATCGCGGCGGCCGTGGCCTTGTTCGCGGCCCTGGCGGCGGCCGCCCTGACCGTGGTCATGGTGCGCACGCTGCGCCTGGAGCTGGGCGGCGAGCCCGCCGAGGCGCGCCAGGCGCTCGGCCGGGTGGCCAAGGGCGATCTCAGCGCCGCCGCCGGGCATGGCGTGGCGCGCGGACTGATGGCCGAGCTGGTGCGCATGCGTGCCAGCCTGCGCAGCCTGGTGACCCGGGTGCACGGCACGGCCGTCGAAATCACCCATGCGTCCGGCGAAATCGCCCAGGGCAATGCCGACCTGTCGGCGCGCACCGAAAGCCAGGCCTCTGCGCTGGAAGAAACCGCGGCCTCGATGGAGCAGCTCAGCGCCACCGTGCGCCAGAACGCCGACAACGCGCGCGCGGCCAACCAGCTGGCGCTGAACGCCTCCAATGTTGCGGCCCAGGGCGGCGAGGTCGTGTCCCAGGTCGTGGACACCATGAAGGGCATCAACGACAGCAGCCGCCAGATCGCGGACATCATCGGCGTGATCGACGGCATTGCCTTCCAGACCAACATCCTGGCGCTGAACGCGGCCGTGGAGGCAGCGCGCGCCGGCGAGCAGGGCCGCGGCTTTGCCGTCGTGGCCAGCGAAGTGCGCAGCCTCGCGCAGCGCAGCGCCGAGGCGGCCAAGCAGATCAAGGAGCTGATCACGGCCAGCGTGGAGCGGGTGCAGCAGGGCTCATGCCTGGTCGATCAGGCCGGCGCGACCATGGGCGAGGTGGTGGCGGCGATACGGCGCGTGACCGACATCATGGGCGAGATCAGCGCGGCCAGCGGCGAGCAAAGCGCCGGCGTGGCCCAGGTCGGCGAGGCGATCACGCAGATGGATCAGGCGACGCAGCAGAACGCGGCGCTGGTCGAGGAAAGCGCGGCCGCAGCCGCGGCGCTGAAGAAACAGGCCCAGGAGCTGCTCGCCGCGATCTCGCAGTTCCGCTTGGCCGACGGCGGCATGCCCGAGGCGCTGCCGGCCGGCGCGTCGCCCCGGTTGCTTGCCGCCTGAAGCGGCGGCGGCGCGGACCGCAGCCATCATTCCAGCCCCAGCACGGCCAGGGCGGCGACGGAGGCCGTCTCGGCGCGCACCACGCGCGTGCCCAGGCTGGCGGGGACAAAGCCTGCGGCCAGCGCCGCGTCTTCCTCCTGCGCCGTCAGCCCGCCCTCGGGGCCGTGCAGCACCCAGACCTGACTGGCGCCGCCGGCGGCCTGGCGCAGTGGCTGGCTGCCGTCACGCAGTGATAGCAGCAGGCGCTGGCCTGCGGCCGGCGCGCGGCGCAGCCAGTCGGCCAGCGCCAGCGGCGCATGCACGGGGGGCACGCGGTTGCGCCCGCACTGCTCGCAGGCGGCGACGGCAATCGCCTGCCAGTGCGCCTGGCGCTTGGCGGCGCGCTCGCCGGCCAGCTTGACGACGCTGCGCGCCGTGGTCACGGGCTGGATGCTGGCGGCGCCCAGCTCGGTGGCCTTTTCCACCAGCCAGTCCATGCGCTCGTTGGCCGGCATGCCGACCACCAGATGCACGGCGCGCGCGGCCTCGCGCTCGACGGCGGTGTGCGTGCCGATCTCTACATCGACATCGCTGCGGCCCATGCGCGTGACGCTGGCCGTCCACTCGCCGCCCTCGCCGTTGAACAGCGTGATGGCATCCCCCGGCTGCAGGCGCAGCACCTGCACATGGCGCGCGGCCTGGGGCGGCAGCGTGACTTGCGCGCCGGCGGCCAGGGGCAGGGGGCAGTAAAAACGTGGCATTCAGTTTAAAAATAGTAGCTGTTAGCGCTTGGTAGATAAGTGTTGCAGGCTGTTTTGATGATGAAAATCATGGCCGATGCGTTGGCGGCCGTTTCTCCCTCTCCCGCGTGCGGGAGAGGGCAGGGGTGAGGGTGTAAAAACGGGGCCCTGCGCCGCATCACCCCCTCACCCCAACCCTCTCCCCCAAGGGGGCGAGGGAGCTAAAACCTGCGCTAAATATGCGTTACGCGCTATCAAAAAGATGTCTGCATACACAAACCAGCGAGGGGGGAAGAAAACCAATGCACCGCGCCGTTGTTAAACCCGGCCGAAGGCGTAGCCCATGGCCGCCTGCGTGCCCTCCAGTTCATCGACCAGGCGCAGCAGCGGCGTCAGCTCGCGGTAGCGTGCGCAGGTGGCGCGGATGTAGGCGATGAAGCGCGGCGCGTCCGCCAGGTATTTGGGCTTGCCGTCGCGCAGCGTCAGGCGGGCGAAGATGCCGGCCACCTTCAGGTGGCGCTGCAGCGCCATGAAGTCCACGGCGCGGTAGAACTCGCCAAAGTCCGCACCCCAGCCGCTGGCGCTTGCGGCGCCGATGAGGCCGGCCTTGCGGGCCTTTTCCCAGTAACGCACGGTAATGTCGATGACGAAATCCTCTTCCCAACTGATGAAGGCGTCGCGCAGCAAACTGGCGATGTCATAAGTCACGGGACCATAAACGGCGTCCTGGAAGTCGAGCACGCTCAAGCGTCCATCGGCGCGCACCATCAGGTTGCGCATCATGAAGTCGCGGTGCACATAGACGCTGGGCGCGGCCAGGTTCTGCGCGACGATGGTGTCAAAGGCCTTGGCCAGCGTGGCCTGCTGGGCGTCGGTGAGCGTTACCTGGCGATGGCGCGCGATGTACCAGTCGGGGAACAGCTGCAACTCGCGGCGCAAGAGCGCGTCGTCATAGGCCGGCAGCACGCCGGGGCGGCTGGCCTTTTGCCAGTCAAGCAGCAGATCGACGGCCTGCAGGTACCAGGCGTGGGCGGCGGCGGGCTGGGCCTCGTCCAGACGCTCTATGGCGGTCTGCCCTCCCAGGTCGGACAGCAGCATGAAGCCATGCGCTTCGTCCCAGGCGTGGATTTGCGGCACGGGCAGGCCGGCGGCCTGCATTAGGCCTTGCACATGGACGAAGGGGCGGCAGTCCTCCTTGTCGGGCGGGGCGTCCATGACGATGCGGCTGCTGCCGTCCTGCGCGTCCAGGCGCAGATAACGGCGAAAGCTGGCGTCGGCGGATGCGGGGCGCAGGCTGGCGGGCAGCAGGTTCTGCGCGGCGGCTATCGGTGCCAGCCAGGCCAGGAAGGCGGATTGGCGCGCGGGGTCGTTCCATTGCACGGCGCTGGCGCCGCTGGGGAGGGGGGGGAGGGGATGGCTCATGGATAATCGGATTTTACAAACCCGGTCTTCCCTGGCCGGGCGGCACATCGCCCGGCGTGCCATGTGCCAGCCTCTTGCAATCCATGGATCGTTCCTTCCTGCTCCACGTCCCGTCCACCCGCCCGCCCATGCCGGCCGCGTTGCGCCGTCCGCTAGCGCGGCTGGTGGCCTTGATGCTGTGCGGCGCGCCGCTGGCCGTGCTGGCCCAGGTGGGCGACGGCGATGAGACGCCCGACGCGCCTGTCCAACCGGCCCCCGCGCTGCGCACCAGTCCGCGGCTGCAGGAAACCCTGCCGCCCCAGGTGCGCCAGCAGCTGCCGGTGTTCGTGCGTGGCGACCGCGTCACGGGCCAGCCCGACATCCGCGCCACCATCGAGGGCGATGCCGAGCTGCGCCGCGGCGACACGGTGATCCACGCCGACCATATGGACTACGACGTGCCCGAGGACCGTGCCAAGGCCAGCGGCAACGTGCGCATCAACCGCGCCGGCAACCTGTACGACGGCACGCTGCTGGATCTGCGCGTGGACGCCTTCAACGGCTTTTTCAGCGATGCGCGCTACCGCTTTCTGGCCACCCAGGCCCATGGCGAGGCCACGCGTGTGGACTTCATCGACCATGACCGTTCGGTGGTGCACAACGGCACCTACACCACCTGCCAGCGTGACAACGAGGCCAGTTGGCAGCCCGACTGGATCATCCGCGCCAAGACCATCCACCTCGACCAGGCCGAGGACGTGGGCCATGCCGAGGGCAGCGTGCTGGAGTTCAAGGGCGTGCCCATCCTGCCGGTGGGCAGCATCAGCTTTCCGCTGTCGGACAGGCGCAAGTCCGGCCTGCTGCCGCCGACCATAGGCCTGAACAGCGTCAGCGGCGTCGAATATGCCCAGCCCTACTACTGGAACATCGCCCCGAACCGCGACGCCACCATCACCCCCGTGCTGATGAGCCGGCGCGGCGTGGCCCTGGGCAGCGAGTTCCGCTACCTGGAGCCGCGCTACAGCGGCGAGCTGACCGCCGACATCATGCCCAGGGACGAGCTGCGCAAGCGCGACCGCTGGGCCTATGGGGTCAAGCACCGCGCCGCGCTGGACACCCCCGCGGGCGACGTGGCCCTGGGCGTGGATGTGCGCCGCGTGAGCGACGACGACTACTGGCGCGACTTCACGCCGCGCCTGTTCAGCCATGGCAGCGGCGGCGCCATCCAGTCCCAGTATGTGCAGCGCCTGCTGCCGGGCCAGGCGTCGCTGAACTGGGCGCGTGGCGAGCATGCGCTGAGCCTGAACACGCTCAAGTGGCAGACCCTGCAGGACGTGACCTCGCCTATCACCCCACCCTACGACCGGCTGCCGCAGCTGCATTGGCGCTACCAGCCGCTGCAGCTGGCCGGCGGCTTTGACGCCAGCGTGGAGGCCGATGCCACCGCCTTCCATGCCGACCGCAGGTATTACGCCCAGCCCAACGGCAAGCGCAGCTATGCCATGGCGCAGATCAGCCGGCCCTTTCTGGCGCCGGCCGGCTTCATCACGCCGCGCCTGCAGCTGCATGCCACGCAGTACCAGTTCGACGATCCGCTGGCAAACGGCCAGACCACCGCCAGCCGCACCCTGCCCACCTTCAGCCTGGACAGCGGCCTGGTGTTCGAGCGCGATGCGCGCTTCTTTGGCGGCGACTACCTGCAGACGCTAGAGCCGCGCGCCTTCTACACCTACACGCCCTACCGTGACCAGAGCCTGCTGCCGGTGTATGACACGGCGCCCAACGACTTCAACTTCGCCTCGGTCTATACCGAGAACGCCTTTGGCGGCAACGACCGCATCGCCGACAACAACCTGTTCACGCTGGGCGTGACCACGCGCCTGCTGAACCCCGACAGCGGCGCCGAGGCGGCGCGCTTTGGCATCGCCCAGCGCTTGCGCTTTTCCGACCAGCGCGTCACCATGCCCGGCGCGCTGCCAGTCAGCGAGCGCGTGTCCGACGTGCTGCTGGGCGCGGGCATCAACTGGACGCCGCACTGGGGTTTTGACTCCACCGTGCAATACAACCCCAAGACGCGCAACTCGCAGCGCACCACGGTGGCGCTGCGCTACTCGCCGGGCAGCTTTCGCACCCTGAGCGCGGCCTACCGCATGCAGAAGGTGACCAACCTGATCGCCCTGCCCAGCGAGCAGATCGACGTGGGCTGGCAATGGCCCCTCAACGCCCTTGGCGGCGAGGGCGGCGACAAGGGTCGCGCCGGCGGGCGCTGGTTCAGCGTGGGCCGGCTCAACTACAGCCTGCAGGATCGCAAGCTGGTGGACACCATCGTCGGCGTCGAGTACGAGAGCTGCTGCTGGATAGGCCGCGTGGTGCTTGAGCGCCTGCAAAGCAGCCTGATCAGCGCCAACACCCGGCTGCTGTTCCAGATCGAGTTCCGGGGCTTTTCGCGCCTCTCGCTGGGCTCCAACCCCCTGGCCTCCCTGCAGCGCTATGTGCCGGGCTACCAGACCCTGGGCGACAGCACGCATCAGCCCAGCCGCTTCAGCCAGTACGATTAACCGCACGCGCGCTCAGCGCGGATCGCCTTGCACCATGAATTTCTCTCACGCCATGACACTCCGCGTTCTGCCCCTGGCACTGGCCTGCCTGACGGCCCTGACGGTTCAGGCCCAGGGGCTCAGGCCTTCGGGCGGTGGGGCCATGCGCCTGCCGTCAGCGGCCGGCGTGCTGCCTCCCGCGGGCGGCGCCGCCAGTGCGGCGGTGCGCCAGGCCGACTACATCGTCGCCGTGGTCAACTCCGAGCCCATCACCAACAACGAGGTGCGCCAGCGTGCCGAGCGCGTGGCGCAGCAGCTGACCGGGCAGGGCGCGGCCGTGCCGCCTCACGAGCAGCTGGCCCGGGAGGTGCTGGAGCGTCTGATCCTGGAAAAAATCCAGATCCAGCTGGCCAAGGACAGCGGCATCAAGGTGGATGACTTTGCCGTGGACCAGGCCGAGCAGAACGTGGCGCGGCAAAACGACATGAGCGTCGAGGAAATGCACCGCCGCCTGGCCCAGGACGGCGTGAGTCCGCAGCGCTTTCGCGACGACCTGCGCAACCAGCTGCTGGCCCTGCGCGTGCGCGAACGCGAGGTGGAGGCGCGCGTGCGCGTGAGCGACCTGGAGGTCGATCAATACCTGCAGGAGCAGAAAAAGGACGCGGCGCCGGGCAAGGAAGAGCTGAACCTGGGCCATATCCTCATCAAGGTGGCCGAGAACGCCAGCCCCGACGAGGTCGCCCAGCGCCAGGCGCGCGCCCAGCAGGCGCTGGACAAGCTGCGCTCCGGCGGCGACTTTGCCACGCTGGCGCGTGAATATTCCGACGCCCCGGACGGGCCGAACGGTGCCGTGCTCGGCCTGCGCCCGGCCGATCGCTATCCCGAGCTGTTCGTCAACGCCGTGCGGCAGGTGGCGGTGGGTGATGTGGTCGGGCCGCTGCGCTCGCCCGCGGGCTTCCACATCCTGAAAGTCGTGGACAAGACCCATGGCGGCGTGCCCACGGTGGCCGTGCAGAACCATGCGCGCCACATCCTGCTGCGCGTGGGCGCGGGCCTGTCCGAGCGCCAGGCGGCCGAACGCCTGGAAGAACTGCGCCAGCGCGTGCTGCGTGGCCAGGCCGACTTTGCCGCGCTGGCGCGCGAGTACTCGCAGGACGGCAGCGCCAAGAGCGGTGGCGACCTGGGCTGGGCCGGGCCGGGCCGCTATGTGCCGGAGTTCGAGCAGGCGCTCAATGCCCTGCGCCCCGGCGAGGTGAGCCAGCCCGTGGTGTCGCGCTTTGGCGTGCACCTGATCGAGCTACTGGAGCGCCGCGAGGCCAAGCTCACACAGCGCGAGCAGCGCGACATGGTGCGTGACCAGGTGCGCGAGAAGAAGCTCGACGAGGCCTTCACCACCTGGATCCAGGAGGCGCGTGGCCGCGCCTACGTCGAATACCGCGACGCACCGCAATGAAGCACATCGCCCGCAAGCGTTTCGGCCAGCATTTTCTGAGCGACGGCGGCATCATCGACGCCATCGTGAGCGCCATTGCACCGCGGCCCGGCGATCCCATGGTGGAGATCGGCCCCGGCCTGGCGGCGCTGACCCAGCCGCTGGTCGAGCGCCTGGGCCGGCTCACGGTGATCGAGCTGGACCGCGACCTGGCCGCGCGCCTGCGCCAGCACGGCCAGCTCGATGTCATTGAATCTGATGTACTAAAAGTGGACTTTGCGCAGGTGGCACAAGCGCTTGCAGCTCCTAAAATAAGAGTGGTCGGCAACCTGCCCTACAACATCTCCACGCCCATACTGTTCCACCTGCTGGACCAGGTGCACGTCATAGCAGACCAGCATTTCATGCTGCAGAAAGAGGTCATAGACCGCATGGTGGCCCAGCCGGCCACGGCCGCCTATGGCCGGCTGTCGGTGATGCTGCAGTGGCGCTACGCCATGGAAGATGTGTTATTCGTGCCGCCGGGCAGCTTTGACCCGCCCCCGCGCGTGGACAGCGCCGTGGTGCGCATGCTGCCCTACGACCAGCCCGCGGCGGTGGACGTGGCGTTGCTGTCCGAGCTGGTGCAGGTGGCCTTCAGCCAGCGGCGCAAGCTGCTGCGCCATACCCTCGGGCGCTGGCTGGAGGCGCGCGCCTACGCCGGAGCCTTCGATACCCAGCGCCGCGCCGAGGAGGTGCCGGTGGCGGATTACGTGGCGCTGGCGCGCAGCGTGGGGGGAAGAGGTTGAGCGTTCGGCGTTGAGCGTTCGGCGGCTGTTCGCGCTCAACGCCCCAGCCAGACTATGCCGCTGCCAGCCAGTATCCTACGTTGAACGGGCTGCTCATGCGCAGGGCCAGCGGGGACACATCCACCAGCTTGTCGGTGGGCATCTTCTCGCCCGTGGGGGTGATTTCAATCTGCGTGGCCTGGGAGGCAGCGCCTTGGCGCGGTTCCTCAGCCCGTTCCGCCTGGCCGGCGGTTGCAGAACGGGCTACAGAAAAGAATAGAAGCAGCGGAAGGCGATCTTGCGGTCGCTCCAGTAGTCGGCGGCATCGCGGAAGATGTCCAGCAGCTGCTCGCGCGCTTCCTTGTCGAACTTCACCGTGGCCGGGATCTGCTCGAGCACCACGACAAAGCCTGGCTGCGGGCCGGCCTTGTGCAGCGGGTCGGTCATGCAGTCGTACAGCGCGTCGAAGTTCTTGCCGAAATGCGCCGGAAAGGTGAACTGCGTGGCGATCAGCTCCAGCACATCCTGCTTGGTCTGGGCATGGGCCAGGTTGGCATACAGGAAATGCTGGCCCAGCACGCGCGCCGTCTCCTGCAGGTCGTGTACGCGAAAGGCGCGTATCGACTGCACGATGTTCGGGCGCACGCCGCGCAACAGCGTGTCCTGCTCTTGACGAAGTGGCGTTTCCATCTCCGTTGCTCTTTCTCTTAGAGATTCACGAATTACAGTGTCCGCAAGCGCCAGCGAGCTGTCCTGCGAATGAAAAGGGAAATGGTGCTCCACATCGGATCGCACCATGAAATCTGCGCTTGAAGACATCATCGGGTTCATTGCCTGATTTCTCGAAAGCTCGTGTAGTGGTCGCTGGTGTAATAGCAGGCATCGGGCATGCGTTTGGCGCCGCCGCAGACGATGCGCCTGGCGCCCCGGTGTGCCACCCCTGGTGTGCGCACCGTGTACTCCCGGTAGTAGCCGCGCTTCTTGGCGGGCAGCTGCCGCTCGCGATTGCCGAACACCGAGCCATCCTTGTCGTACGGAAACGGCCCGCCCTCATGGATCAGCGCATAGGTGGCACGCCCCTGGGGGGGCAGCTCGGCCAGCGCGATGGGGGAGGAGGCAGGGGTGTCCTGCCATTGCCGCGCGCCCACGCCAGCCGGTGCCAGCACGACCGCAGCACCCAGAGCGCACGCCACAAATGCCTTGTACGCCCGGTTGGCGACAGCCTTCAACATCCACTACACCTTTCAGAAATTGCGGGTTAACCCGAAATTTCAACCGGTTAGTGTGACAAAAACGCCACCAAAAGGCAAGCGCCTGCCCAAAAAATGGGCAGGCGCAAAAGGTTAATTATCCTGAATCCCGCAGCAGGCGCGCTGCGCATGGCCCTGACGGGGGCAGGGCGCAGGATTCGGGAGCGCGGCTTACCGCGCCGCGTTGGCGTCGGCCACCGTCAGGGCCGTCATGTTGACGATGCGGCGCACGGTAGCGCTGGGGGTGAGGATATGCACGGGCTGGCCCGCGCCCAGCAGCACCGGGCCGATGGCGATGTTGCCGCCGGCGGCGGTCTTGAGCAGGTTGTAGGCAATATTCGCCGCATCGATGTTGGGCATCACCAACAGATTGGCGTCGCCCGCCAGCGTGCTGTGCGGCATCAGGGCCATGCGCGCCTTGCCGTCCAGGGCGATGTCGCCATGCATTTCGCCGTCCACCTCCAGCCAGGGGGCCTGCACGCGCAGCAGCTCCAGCGTCTGGCGCATCTTTACGGCGCTGGGCTGGTTGCTGTTGCCAAAGTTGGAGTGCGACAGCAGCGCCGCCTTGGGCTTGAGGCCAAAGCGCAATATCTCCTCGGCCCCCATGATCGTGATCTCGGCCAGCTGCTCGGCCGTGGGGTCGTAGTTCACATGGGTGTCCACCACGAACAGCTGGCGATTGGGCAGCAGCAGGGCGTTCATGCAGGCATAGGTGTGCACGCCGGCGCGCCGGCCAATCACCTGGTCGATGTACTGCAGGTGGTGTGCGGTGTGGCCCCAGGTGCCGCAGATCAGGCCGTCCACCTCGCCCTTGTGCAGCAGCATGGAGCCGATCAGCGTCAGGCGCCGGCGCAGCTCGATCTTGGCGATCGGCACCGTGACGCCCTTGCGCTCGGTCATGCGGTGGTAGGTCTGCCAGAAGTCGCGGTAGCGGTGGTCGTCCTCCACGTTCACCACGTCGTAGTCCTGGCCCTCCTTCAGGCGCAGGCCGAACTTTTCGATGCGCTCGGCAATCACCGTCGGGCGGCCGATCAGCGTGGGCCGGGCGATATGTTCGTCCACCACGATCTGTGCCGCGCGCAGCACGCGCTCTTCCTCGCCCTCGGAGTAGGCAACGCGCTTCTTCGTCCCCATCTTGGCCGCCGTGAAGATGGGCTTCATGGTCGTGCCAGAGGCGTAGACGAAGGTCTGCAGGTGGTCGCGGTAGGCATCCATGTCCGCGATCGGGCGCAGCGCCACGCCGGAATCCAACGCGGCCTGGGCCACGGCCGGCGCGATCTTCATCATCAGGCGCGGGTCGAACGGCTTGGGGATCAGGTACTCGGGGCCGAAGGCCAGCGCCTCGCCCGCATAGGCCTTGGCCACCACCTCGCTCTGCTCGGCCTGGGCCAGCTCGGCGATGGCGTGCACCGCCGCGATCTCCATCTGCGTGGTGATGGTGGTGGCGCCGCAATCGAGCGCGCCGCGGAAGATGTAGGGGAAGCACAGGACGTTGTTGACCTGGTTCGGGTAGTCGGTGCGGCCGGTGGCGATGATGGCATCGTCACGCACGGCCTTCACGTCCTCGGGCGCGATCTCGGGATTCGGGTTGGCCAGCGCGAAGATCAATGGGCGCGGCGCCATCCTGGCCACCATGTCCTTCTTCAGCACGCCGCCGGCCGACAGGCCCAGGAAGATGTCGGCGCCCTCAATCACCTGGGACAGGCTGCGCAGCTCGGTCTTTTGCGCGAAGAAGGCCTTGTCCTCGTCCATGAGCTCGGCCCGGCCCTCGTAGACCACGCCGGCGATGTCGGTGACCCAGATGTTCTCGCGCGGCAGGCCCAGCTTGACCAGCAGGCCCAGGCAGGCCAGCGCCGCGGCGCCCGCACCCGAGGCCACGAGCCTGGCTGTCTTGATGTCCTTGCCCGCCACCTTCAGGCCGTTGATGATGGCAGCGCCGACGACGATGGCCGTGCCGTGCTGATCGTCGTGAAAGACCGGGATCTTCATGCGCTCGCGCAGCTTGCGCTCGACGTAGAAGCAGTCCGGCGCCTTGATGTCTTCCAGGTTGATGCCGCCGAAGGTGGGCTCCAGGCTGGCGATGATCTCGACCAGCTTCTCGGGGTCTTTCTCGTTGATCTCGATGTCGAACACGTCGATGCCCGAGAACTTCTTGAAAAGGACGCCCTTGCCCTCCATCACTGGCTTGCCGGCCAGCGGCCCGATGTCGCCCAGGCCGAGCACCGCCGTGCCGTTGGTCACCACGCCAACCAGGTTGCCGCGCGCGGTGTACTTAAAGGCGGCGTTCGGGTCCTTGACGATCTCCTCGCAGGGCGCGGCCACGCCGGGCGAATAGGCCAGCGCCAGGTCATGCTGGTTGATCATCTGCTTGGTGGCGCCAACGGTGATCTTGCCGGGCTGGGGGAACTCGTGGTATTCGAGCGCGGCCTTGCGCAGCAGGGCGCGCTTGTCTGCGGTGTCAGGGGTCTGGTCGTTGGGCATTGTTGTTTCTCCGGCGCAAGCCATTCCAAATCCGAACCGCCGGGTGGAATGTCAGCGGCGCATTGAGCGGCGATTGTAGGACTGCCCTCTTGATGCACCCATGCGCGCAAGGCGCTTGCAGGGCGAAACAGTTTTGCCGAGGCAGCGGTGAATGGGTCAGGGCGTGAGTGAGTGTCAGTGCGGTACAGGCGGTTGCAGCCCTACGGTCACCGAGCGCGAACGAACATGCGAGAACACGCCCGCAGGAACGTCCACGTCAATGGACTTGACCTGTTTGAGCGTGTGCGCGTCGTAAATCACCAACTGTCCACCTGGCAGGCCCTGGCTGCGATCTCCGCGATAGCGCGCGCTGACGTAGAAAAAATCGCCGCGCGCGGTGTACTCTGGAAAATGCGAATGACCAAGCCGGCCGGCCACCTCCAGCGTGTGCTCCACCTCGAGCGACTCCTTGCCGATGAATTGCAGCTTGTTGGCATTCGGGCCGGTGCCGACGATGTCCACGATGATCCAGGGCACATTCGGATGTGCGGCCGGCGACTCGGTGGGCCCTGCCACCGGGATGCGCTTGACCACTTCGAAGCTTTCCATGTCGAACACGGTCACCTCGTAGGACGGGCAGTCCACCTCGCCGATGTTGGTACCTATGCCCAGCAGGCGCCCGCCCGAGCGCACCAGGGCGCCAGAGCCCAGGTGCGGCTTGCAGCCGACCGGGATCTTGCGCACGATGCGCGCCTGGGCCAGGTCGATCACGGTGTTGACGTTGTCGTCGTATGAGGAGACCACGAAATGCCGGCCATCGGGGGAGAGAAAGCCGTCGTGCAGATGGCACCCCACGTTGGTGACGGCGGTGATGGGCATGCCGCGCTGATCCAGATCCACGATCCACACCTGCCCCGCCTGCTCCAGCGCCACGACGAACCAGTTGGCGTAAGGCGTGGCGGTGATGATGCCGGCATCAGCCGACACATGCCTGCCGTCCGGGTCGACGCCCGCAAGCTCGATCATGTGCAGCGGCTCCAGCGTGCTCGCGTCCATGATCACCATGGTGTGCGGGACGTAGGAGCCCGCCGCCACATAGCGCCCGTCACGCGAAACCGCCAGTGAAATCCCGTTCAACCCCGCACGCACCTTGCGCACGGTGCGCATGGAGTACAGATCCACCTTGTGCACCCAGCCGGCATCGTCGCGCACATAGGCCCAGCGCGGGTCGGTGGGATGGAAATCCATCAGGTGTGGCGCAAATTCCGTCGCCACCGCACCCACCTGGCGGTGCGTGCGCCCGTCGTAGAACAGGACCTTGGCGTCCTTGCCAGCCCCCTGACGGCTGCGCGACATGACGGCCATCAGGTCGTTCATGGCCGTGATGCGATAGGTGGGCGCAGTCGGCAAGGTGGATTCCTGCGCAACCAGCACTTGCAGAGAATCGCGAATGTCCTGCATGTCCCAGGACAGGTTGCGTTGCGGCTGGGTGGTGATGAGCTCGGCCAGCAGGGCCTGGTCCCCGGCGCGCAGGACGCCGCGCCATGAGGGATGCTGCGGCATCAGTGTCGGTGGCTTGCCCGCCACAATGCGGCCGGCCACCTGCTCCTTGGTGAGGTTGGTGACGTCGCGGTTCAACGCCGGTCCTATGTAGCCACCACGATCAGCACCGTGGCATACCGCGCAATGCCGGGTGTACAGGCGCTCGGCACGATCAACGTCCAGAGCCTGTGCGGGCAGGGCGGCTGCGATCCATGCGAGTGCAGCGAGGGCGTAGCGCGTCACTGTCATTGCAGACCTCCCGGTGTCCACGACGGCCGAACCATAGCCACTGCCAGCATGCTGTCAAGCGATGACATCCGCCTTGATGTGGCGCAACCCAGTCCAGATGCGCAGCTTGTTTAGAGCGAGTCGAGCGGATAGACGGGACGATGCACATGCGTGAAGGGGAAGCGCGCATAGTCCGAGGTGGTGACGCCTGGGCTGTCGCATTCCACCAGGCCGGCGGACAGCGGCACGAACACCGGCCGGCAGTACATGCGCGACTTGAGCAGCAGGTAGCGAAAGCGCGTGGGATCCACGCCTACGCAATGGAATACGCCCAGATCCCAGGGCTCGTGCGGCTGCTCGGTGACCACGATCTGCGCGCTGCCTATGTCCAGGCATACCGAGCGGCCCATGTGGCAGCGTTGGCCGGTGTAGATCGGGCCGGTTACGGTGTAGCCGCCATCGCTGGCCGCATGCACCCGGCCGCGCAGTTGCAGCGGCTCTTTGTGCAGGCCCAGTTGAGCCAACGGCACCTTGTTGCCCAGGGCGACCTCCACCTCGGCGCCCACCCCGGCCTTGATCAGAGTGGCCACGGTCTCGGGGTCGCAGATGGGGCCCACGGCGATGCCCGTGAGGCCCTGTGCCAGGGCCGCCTGCAGCACGTCCATGGTGTCGCAGGTGCCGCCGGACATGCAGTTGTCGCCATGGTCCAGCAGCAGCACGGGGCGCGTGGCACCCTGGGCCAGGTTTGCGGCGCGGCGCAGCGAATCGGCCAGCGCTTCGCTGCGGTAGACATAGTCGGCGCGGCGCTGCCAGATCTGTTGTGCCAGGTCGTCCACGGCAGCCTGGGTTGCGTCCAGATCCTCCTCGCGGCAGGTGGCGACCACGCTCATGCAGGGCGCCTCTATGTCGGCCAGAGAGAAGCCGGCGAACACGGTCACCGCCGGCAGGCCGCCGTGTTCCAGCTGGCGTGCGGCATCGACGGCATCGCGCATGGCGCCCTCCAGCGTGGTGCTGCGCAGCGTGTGGCTCATCAGCGGCAGCGGGTGCCAGCACACGCGGTAACTGGCCTCGCCGCGCAGCATCTGCAGCAGCAGACGGCCGGCGTGCTCGCCGGTTTCGTACATGTCGATATGCGGGTAGGTCTTGAAGCCCACCATCACATCGGCGTTCTGCACCATCTGCTCGGTGATGTTGCCGTGCAGATCCAGTGCCACGCCCAGGGGCACGCCGGGCGCTGCGGCGCGCACGCGCGCCAGCAGGTCGCCTTCGCCGTCGGCGCTGTTCTCAGCCACCATGGCGCCGTGCAGATCCAGCAGGATGGCGTCGCAGCCCGGGGCGGATTCCACGATGCGGCGCGTCAGCTCATCGTAGGCCGCGGCGTGCACCGGGCCGCTGGGGTTGGCCATGGCCGACACCGGCGTGACCAGCGTCGCGCCCAGGCCCTCGGCCAGGTCGATGAAGGCCGCCATGGCGGTGCGCATGCCCTTGTTGGCGTGGTAAGCCTCTTCACCATAGGCGGGAGAAAACGCCGCGATGGGCGTGGGCACGGGCGAAAAGGTGTTGGTCTCGTGGTTCAGCCGCGCTATCAGGATCTTCATGCCACGACCTCCGCCGCCGCCAGCATGGCGCGCAGCAGCACGTTGCAGCCGGCCTCCAGGTGCTCGGCTGCAGCGTTCTCGATCTCGTTGTGGCTGATGCCGTCGTCGCAGGGCACGAAGATCATGGCCGCGGGCGCCGCGCGCGCCAGGTACACGGCGTCGTGGCCGGCGCCGCTGACCACGTCCATGCTGCTATAGCCCAGGTCGTCGGCGTTGGCGCGCACGGCCTGCACCAGCTGCGGCGTGAACGGCTGGGGCGGGAAGTAGACCACCTGCTCCACCGTGATCTGCAGGCTGCGTTCCGTGGCGATGCGCGCGCAGGCGGCGCGCAGTGCGGCATCCATATCCAGCAGCTGTGCATCGTCGGGCGCGCGCAAATCCACGCTCAAGCTGGCACGACCCGGAATCACGTTGCGTGAATTCGGGAATAGCTCCATCGTGCCCACGGTGCCGCGCGCATGCGGGGCACGCTGCACTGCTATGCGGTTCACCTCCAGCACCAGTTCGCTGGCGGCCAGCAGCGCGTCGCGGCGCAGCTCCATGGGCGTGGGGCCGGCGTGGGCCTCCATGCCCTGGACGGTGACGTCGTACCAGCGCTGGCCCAGCGCGGCGGTGACCACGCCGATCACGCGCGCGTGGTTCTCCAGCACCGGGCCCTGCTCGATATGAGCCTCGAAATACGAACCCACGGCAGGTGCCGGGCCAAGCTGGCCCGCATAGCCTATGGATGCCAGCGCCTCGCCCACGCTCACGCCCTGCGCGTCGCGCTGCGCCAGCGCATGCTCCAGCGTGAAGGCGCCGGCAAACACGCCCGAGCCCATCATCACCGGCACGAAGCGCGAGCCCTCCTCGTTCGTCCACACCGCCACCTCGATGGGCGCGCGCGTGCGCACGCCGGCGGCGTTGAGCGTGCGCACGACTTCGAGGCCGGCCAGGACGCCGTAGTTGCCGTCGAACTTGCCGCCCGTGGGCTGGGTGTCGATGTGGCTGCCGGTCATCACGGGCGGCAGGCCGTCGTCCTGGCCCGCGCGGCGCGCGAAGATGTTGCCTATGGCGTCCACGCGGATGCTGCAGCCGGCGTCCCGAGCCCAGCGCACGAACAGGTCGCGGCCCTGGCGATCCAGGTCGGTGAGGGCGATGCGGCACACGCCGCCCTTGGGCGTGGCGCCGATCTGCGCCAGATCCATCAGCGACTGCCACAGCCGCGCGCCGTCTATGCGCAGAGCGGCCAGGGCCGCATTGGGGGGAAGATGCCTGTCCATGGTGACTACTCCTTTCACACCAGGCCTACGCCCAGGTAGCGATCCTTGACGGCCTCGTCGGCCAGAAATTCGGCGTTGCCGGCCTCGTGCACGATGCAGCCCTGTTCGATGATGTAGTGGCGATCGGCCAGCTGCGTGCAGACCTCCAGGTTCTGCTCCACCAGCAAAATGGTCACGCCCGCAGCCTTGATGGTCTTGAGCTGGGCCACGATCTCCTCGACGATCACCGGGGCCAGACCTTCCACGGGCTCGTCCAGCATCAGCAGGCGCGGCGCGTTCATCAGCGCGCGGCCAATGGCCAGCATTTGCTGCTCGCCGCCCGAGAGCTGGCCGCCGCCGTTCGTGCGGCGCTCCTGCAGGCGCGGGAAGATGCGGTACACGTCGGCCAGCTGCCAGGGCGACTTCTTGCGCTGCGCCAGCAGCAGGTTTTCCTCCACCGTCAGCAGTTTGAAGATGCCGCGGTGCTCGGGCACCAGGCAGATGCCGCGCTGCGCTACCTGGTGCGTGGCCAGGCGGCTTGTGGCTTCGCCGGCAAAGCGCACCTGGCCTTGCGTGGGCTGCATCACGCCGGCAATGGTCTTGAGTGTGGTGGTCTTGCCGGCGCCGTTGCGGCCCAACAGGGTGACGAGCTCGCCCTCCTGCACCTGCAGCGACACGCCCTGCAGCACATGGCTCTTGCCGTAATGGGCGTGTATGGACTCCACCGACAGCAATGTCTTCATGCCTTGCCTCCGGTGATCATATTGCCCAGGTAGGCCGTGCGCACGCGCTCGTCGTTGCGGATCTCGGCGGGCACGCCCTCGGCCAGCACGCGGCCCAGCTGCATGACGGTGATGGTGTCGGAGATGTCCATGACGATGCCCATGTTGTGCTCTATGAGCACCACGGTGTGCTCGTCTTTCAGGCCCTGTATCAGCCGCTTCATGTCGTCGAGATCGTCAATGCCCATGCCGGACGTGGGCTCGTCCAGGAAGATGGCCTTCGGTTTCGCGGCCAGGGCCATGCCCACTTCCAGCCGCCGCTGCTGGCCGTGCGACAGGTTGCCCGCCGGCGTGCCGGCGTGGCGCGCCAGGCCCACGCGCTCCAGCACCTGGGCCACGGTCTCGGCGCAGGAGCGCGGCCCCGTGGGCGTGTGCCAGCAATCCAGCGCCTTGGCCGGTGCCACGCCCTGGGCCGCCAGGCGCAGGTTTTCGCGCACCGGCAGGGTCAGGAACAGGCTGGTGACCTGGAAGGAGCGCGCCATGCCGCGGCGCACGCGCCGGTGGTCGGGCTCGCGCGTCACGTCATGGCCGTCGAACAGGATGCGACCGCCGCTCACGGCCTTGGTGCCGGTGAGCATGTGGAACAGCGTGGTCTTGCCCGCGCCGTTGGGGCCGATCACCGAATGCACGGTGTTGGCGCGCACCTTCAGGTCCACGCCGCCCAGGGCGACGAACTTGCCGTAATGCTTGGCCACGCCCTGGGCTTCGAGCAGGATGGGTGCGGTGGTGCTCATGCCTGGCCTCCGTTCGATGCGGCGGCGTCGGGTGTGGCGGGCTCCGGCCCCTTGCGGCGCAGCAGCGCCCATAGGCTCTCGCCCAGGCCCCACAGGCCGCGCTGCAGGCCCAGGCTCACAACCATCAGCACCACGCCTAGCAGCAGCAGCCAGCGCGGCCACAGCGTGGACAGCCAGTCGCCCAGCAGAACGTAGAAGGCCGCGCCCAGCACCGAGGCCAACAGATTGCCGGTGCCGCCGATGACGGTCATCACGATGATCATCTCGCTGGTGTGGTACTCCACGTTGGACAGCGGCGCGATACCGGTCATCATGGCGTGCAGGGCGCCGGCCAGGCCGGTGACGGCGCCCGAGATCACGAAGGCCTGCAGCTTCAGCAGGCGCAGGTCGTAACCCACGGCGGCGGCACGCTCCTCGTTGTCGCGCACGGCCAGCAGCGTGCGGCCGAACATCGAATCGCAGACGCGGCGCAGCAGCCAGAACGCCAGCAGGAACAGCACGGCCACGAAGCCGTAGTACTGCCAGGGCGAGACCAGCGGCCACAGCGTCTGGCCGGCGACGGCGAGCGACGGGCGCGGTATGTCGAGCAGACCGTTGTCCCCGCCCGTCAGGCCGGGCAGCGAATAGGCCAGGAAATAGAACATCTGCGCGAATGCCAGCGTCAGCATGACGAAGTAGGTGCCGCGCTGGCGAATCGCGATCCAGCCCACCACGGCCGCGCCCATGGCCCCCATGGCCACGGCCGCCAACAGCGCCAGCGGCATGGGCAGCGGCCAGCGCGTGAGCAATAAGGCGATGGTGTAGCTGCCCAGGCCGAAGAAGATGCCCTGGCCGAACGACAGCAGGCCCGTGTAGCCCAGCAGCAGGTTGCAGCCCATGGCGGCCAGGGCGTAGATCAGCACCTCGCTGGCCAGCGAACCCGAGTGCATGAACAGCGGCATGGCGATGACGATGGCCAGTGCGAGGAAAAGGTGGGAATGCCTGGTCATGGGGATCATCCTTTGCGGCCCAGCAGGCCATGGGGGCGCAGCAGCAGCACGGCGGCCATGGCCACGTAAATCATCAGGCGTGCGCCTTCGGGCCACAGCGTGCTCATCACGCTTTGCACGATGCCGATGAGAATGCCGCCCACCAGCGCCCCGCTGAAGCTGCCCAGCCCGCCCACCACCACGATGACGAAGGCCACGCCGAGCGCCTCTATGCCCATGAAGGGCTCGGCCCCGCGTATCGGCGCGGCGAGCACGCCGGCCAGCGCCGCCGTGGCTGCACCGAGCGCGAACACCAGGCTGAAGATGGCGAACACGTTCAGGCCCAGCAGCGACACCATCTCGGTGGATTCGCTGCCGGCGCGCACCGCGCTGCCAAGGCGCGTGCCCTCCAGCAGCCACCACAGCAGCAGCGCCAGCACGGCTGTGAAGCCGATCACGAACAGCCGGTACTTGGGGTAGACAAAGCCGCCCCACATGACCACGCCCTGCAGCAGCTCCGGCACGGCCACGCTGTCGCCCAGCGGCCCCCACTGCAGGATCACGAGCTCCTGCACCACCAGGGCCAGGCCCACGGTGACCAGGATGTGGAACTCGTGCGGCTTGGCGTAGACATGGCGCAGCAGCAGCTTCTCAGTGAGCCAGCCGATCGCGCCCACGGCCAGGGGGGCGAGCAGCAGCGTCCACCAGAAGCTCCAGCCCCAGCGCGTCATCTGGTAGCAAAAGTAAGCACCTATCAGGTAGAACGCACCGTGCGCGAAGTTCACGAAGCGCAGCAGACCGAAGACGATGGACAGGCCCACGGCCAACAGGAAATACAGCATGCCAATGCCGATTCCGTTGATGGTCTGTAGCAGGTAGATGCTCATGATTGGCTATTAGAAAAATAGCTGTCAGCGCTTTGCTGGAAAGCGCTGAATGGCCTTTTTGCTTAAAGATGGCGGCGGGGCGTCAGGCCAGCTTGCAGCCGGTCTGGTCCTCGGGCAGGAAGGACTTGCCGGAGCTGATCACATCCACGTAGTCATCCTTGTTCTTCATCTTCGCCTTGGCCTTGCCCTTGAGCAGGTAGTAGTTTTTGAGCACCTGGTGGTCCGCCTTGCGCACCTCCTCCTCGCCCGTCAGGCCCTGGTACTTCATGCCTTCGAGTGCGGCGATGACGGCCTTTTGCTCCACCGAGCCGGCCTTGACGATGGCGTCGATGAGCAGCTTGGTGCAGATGTAGGAGCCCGCCAGGCTGTAGTTGGGGTTGGCCTTGAACTTGTCCTGGCAGCGCTTGACCAGATCCAGGTTTTGTGGAGCGTCCGCCGTGTGCCAGTACTGGGCGCCAAAGTACACGCCGTCGCACAGGTCGGCGCCCAGCGACTCGAACTGTTCCAGCCCCGAGGCCCAGGCGATGAGAATGGTCATGTTCTTGTGCATGCCGAAGCTGATGGCCTGGCGCAGCGTGTCGGACGACTGGGCGCCAAAGTTCAACAACAGCAACACGTCGGGCTTGGCGGCCACGGCGTTGGTGAGGTAGCCGCTGAACTCCTTCTCGGTCAGCGAGTGGTAGCTGTTGCCCACATGCTCTATGCCCTTTTCCTTGAAGATGTTCTTGGCTGCCGACAGCAGACCATCGCCGAACACATATTGCGGCGTGATCGTGTACCAGCGCTTGGCCTTCGGCATGGCCTCTACCAGTGGACGCACGGTCTGCTCGATGGCACCGAAGGTGGGCACGGACCAGCGGAAGGTGGCGCTGTTGCAGTCCTTGCCGGTGATCTCGTCGGCGCCGGCCGTGGTGATGAACACGCCGCCGGCCTTCTCGGCCTCCTTGCCCATGGCCAGCGCCTCGGACGACAGAATGCCGCCGGCAAAGAAGCGTGCGCCCTGCTGCTGTGCCGATTCCTGCACCTTGCGCACCGCCGTCGCCGGCTTGCCCTCGGTGTCCAGCAGCGTATAGGCCAGCGGCCGGCCCAGCGCCTTGCCGTACTGCTCTATGGCCAGCTTCATGCCCAGGTCGGCGAACTTGCCGTTGGCTGCGAACGGGCCCGACATGGGTACCGGGCAGCCGAACTGGATCGCGTCCTTGGCCTGTGCCCAGGCAGTGGATGCCAGCGACAGCGAGGAGGGCAGGGCGCCGAGCGCGGCAAGTTGCAGAAGGTGACGACGTTGCATGATGTGGTGTCTCCGTGGCGGTGTAGGTGTAGTGACTGGTTCCGGGGCCGATTTCGGAGTGCGTGAGCGCAATTTCATGCCTGCAATGCGTACGAACCCCTTAACTCCTGTTTATAGTGATAAATACAATAAACATTACGCGTGAAAACCCTTGAACTGACCATGACCAAACCGAAGACTTCCTCATTGGCGATCAAACAGCTCAAGCGCTCGGATCTCGTGGCCCAGGAGGTCAAGCGCCTGATCACCGAGAAAAATCTCAGTCCCGGCGACCGCCTGCCGCGTGAAATCGAGCTGCAGGAGCAGTTCCAGGTCAGCAAGGGCACGATCCGCGAGGCGCTCAAGTCGTTGGAGGTGCAGGGGTTGATTACCATCTCCACCGGTCCGACGGGTGGCGGCACCATCGCCGAGGTGCCGCTCGATCGCACGCTGCAGTTCATGCAGAACTACCTGTTCTTCCAGGAGGTGACGATCGACGACATCTACACCGTGCGCCAGATGCTCGAACCCGAGCTGGCGGCAGGCGCCGTGCCGCACCTGACCGAGGCCGACTTCGAGGCGCTGGAGCACAGCATCAGCTGCTGTGACCCCACGCAAAGCCATGAGGATTTGCTCACCCAGCGGCGCGAGGATGTGAACTTTCACGACATCCTGGCCGCGGCCAATCCCAACCCCTTCCTGCGCTTTTCCTGCGAGCTCATCAACGAGATGATTCGCCAGCTCATCGTCTTCGGCAACCGCACGCCGCAGACCGAGCACCGGCGCTTTGGCGAGGCCAACGCGCAGTTCCACCGCGACATCGTGCAGGCCGCCCGCGCGCGTGACGCCGAGCGGGTGCGCGTGCTGATGCACCAGCACATGCAGGACGCCGCCAGCAGCGTCAAGCGCATGAAGGGGCGCATCCAGGGGCGACTGATCCTGGATGCGGACACGCTGCGCCGGCCCAGGCCCGTGGCCGGGCGCAAGCGTGCCTGAAGTGGGCTCTGCGTCTCGCAAGTCCATGGGAGCTGATAAGCTGCGCCGCGTTTTTCAACCATCCAACGAACCCATGACCCATCCATTCAGCGGCGCCACCGGACGGCTACACCGTCATCCTGGGCGATGTGGGCTGCATGTCCATGGCGCCGGGTCTGTACTCCCGCTTGCCCTACGACCCGCTGCGCGACTTCGCGCCCGTGAGCCTGGTCGGGCGCAGCCCGCTGGTGCTGACCGTGGGCACGCAAAGCCCGCTGCAGTCGCTCCAAGACCTGACGGCCGCGGCGCAGGCTGCGCCGGGCAAGCTCAACTACCCCTCGTCCGGCACGGGCGGTCCCAACCATCTGGGGGCGGAGCTGTACGCCATGCAGGCCAAGGTCAAGGTCAGCCACGTACCGTACAAGGGCAGCGCGCCGTCGGTGGTGTCGCTGGTGGCGGGTGAGACGGATTTCGGCTTTCTCACGGCGGTGACGATCGCCTCGCAGCTCAACGCCGGCAAGGTGCGCGCGCTGGCCGTGGCGCACACCGAGCGCCTGCCGGCCATGCCCAACGTGCCCACCATGTCGGAGGCCGGCCTCAAGGGCTTCACGGCCGATGCCTGGTTCCTGGCCGCCGTGCCGGCGGGCACACCCAAGCCCATCGTCGATCGCCTGTATGACGAGATCGCCAAGGCCCTGCCCGCGCCCGACGTGAAGGCCAAGCTCGACTCCATGGGCGTGCTGGCCACGGGCATGGATCCCAAGGCATCGGCCCAGTTTCTGGGCAGCGAGGTGGAGAAGTGGCGCGGCGTGATCAAGACCGCCGGTATCACGCTCGACTGATAGCCGCGCACCAATAACAAAGCCCCCGGACCTTGCGGCCCGGGGGCTTTGTGCTTTCAGCGCCTATCAGGGTCCGTCAGCGGCTGCTCGGAAAACTGAACACCGCGCCCTCGCGCACGCCGGCGCTGGGCCAGCGCTGGGTGATGGTCTTGCGCTTGGTGTAGAAGCGCACGGCGTCCGGGCCGTAGGCGTGCAGGTCGCCGAACAGCGAACGCTTCCAGCCGCCGAAGGAGTGGTAGGCCACGGGCACGGGCAGGGGCACGTTCACGCCCACCATGCCGACCTGGATATGGTCGGTGAAGTAGCGCGCGGCCTCGCCGTCGCGCGTGAAGATGCAGGTGCCGTTGCCGTACTCGTGCGCGTCGATCAGCGCCATGGCCTCTTGCAGCGTCTTGACGCGCACCACGCCGAGCACGGGGCCGAAGATTTCCTCCTGGTAGATCTTCATGCCGGGTTTGACGTTGTCGAACAGGCAGGCGCCGAGGAAGTAGCCGTCCTCATGGCCCGCGACCTGCACGCCGCGGCCATCCACCACCAGCGTGGCACCCTCGGCCACGCCGCTGTCCACATAGGCCTTCACCTTTTCAAAATGCTGGCGCGTCACCAGCGGGCCCATGTCGTTGCCGTTGTCGGTGCCGGGGCCGACCTTCATCCTGGCGATCTCGGCCTTCAGGCCGGCCACCACGGCGTCGCCTACTTCGTCGCCCACGGCCACCAGCAGCGGGATGGCCATGCAGCGCTCGCCGCAGCTGCCGTAGGCCGCGCCCATCAGCGCGTTGACGGCGTTGGCCACGTCGGCGTCGGGCATCAGCACGGCGTGGTTCTTGGCGCCGCCCAGGGCCTGCACGCGCTTGCCATGTTTGCAGCCTTCCGAATAGATGTATTCGGCGATCGGCGTCGAGCCGACAAAGCTCACCGCCTTCACGCGCGGGTCTTGCAGCAGCGTATCGACGGCGGTCTTGTCGCCGTTGACGACGTTGAGCACGCCGGGTGGCAGACCGGCTTCCAGCGCCAGCTGGGCGATGAACAGGGTGCTGCTCGGGTCGCGTTCGGAGGGCTTCAAGACAAAGGTGTTGCCACAGGCCACGGCCATGGGCCACATCCACAGCGGCACCATGGCCGGAAAGTTGAACGGCGTGATGCCGGCCGTGACGCCCAGCGCCTGATGCTCGGCCCAGCTGTCTATGCCGGGGCCGACGTTGCGGCTGTGCTCGCCCTTGAGCAGCTCGGGGGCGTAGCTGGCGTATTCCACGTTTTCTATGCCGCGCTGGATCTCGCCGTGCGCGTCGGACAGCACCTTGCCGTGCTCGGCGGTGATCATGGCGGCGATCTTGTCGGCGTTTTCTTCGAGCAGCACTTTCAGCCGGCTCATGACCCGCGCGCGCTTGAGCGGTGGCGTGGCACGCCAGGCGGGGAAGGCGGCCTCGGCGCTGGCGATGGCCGCCTCCACCGTGGCCTTGCTCGCCAGCGCCACGCTGGTGGTCGACTGGCCGGTGGCGGGGTTGAACACGGGCTGGGTGCGCTCGGTGTCGGCGACGAGCTGGCCGTCAATGAGGTGGCCTACGGTGGCGGTGACGTTCTGGTCGTGGTGCATGGGGTGCTGTTGAAAATTTGATAAAAAGTGGCTGTAGCGCTTATCTGGCAAGCGCTGATAGCTATTGTTTTTGTGGTGCGTGGGCGGGGAGAGCCGGCGGGACGCCGGCGCTCCCAGGTTCAGGCGGTCTCTTGCAGTGCGTCGCCCAGAGCGCTGACCAGGCGGTCGATCTCGGCCTCGGTACTGATGAAGGGCGGGGCCAGCTGAATCGTGTCGCCGCCGTAGCGCACGTAGAAGCCCTTGTCCCAGCACTTCATTGCCACCTCGTAGGGGCGGCGCGCCGGCTCGCCGGGCAGGCTGGCGATGGTGAAGCCCGCGGCCAGGCCGTAGTTGCGGATGTCGGCCACATGCTTCGCACCCTTGAGGCCATGCACGGCGTTCTCAAAATACGGCGACAGCGCCTTGACGCGCGCCGGCATGTCTTCCTTCTGCAGGATGTCCAGCACCGCGTTGCCCGCCGCGCAGGCCACGGGGTGGGCCGAGTAGGTGTAGCCGTGGGCAAACTCCAGCATGTACTCGGGCCCGCCCGCGGCCATGAAGGTGTCGTAGATTTCTTTGGCTGCAACGCAGCCGCCCAGCGGCTGGGCGCCGTTGGTGACCTGCTTGGCAAAGTTCATGATGTCGGGCGTCACGCCGAAGACCTCGGCGCCCGTCCAGCCGCCGCAGCGGCCAAAGCCGGTGATGACCTCGTCGAAGATGAGCAGGATGTTGTTCTGCGTGCAGATCTCGCGCAGGCGCTGCAGATAACCGACGGGTGGAATGACGACGCCGGCCGATCCGCTGAACGGCTCGACGATCACGGCGGCGATGTTGCTTGCGTCGTGCAGCGCAATCACGTCCAGCAGCTTGTCGGCCAACGCCCGGCCGTCGGTATCGGGCATGCCACGGCAGAACGAGCCCAGCGGCGGCTGGGTGTGGGGCATGTGGTCGGCCTCCACGCCCTGGCCAAACAGCTTGCGGTTGCCCACCATGCCCCCCACCGAGATGCCGCCAAAATTCACGCCGTGGTAGCCCTTCTCGCGGCCGATCAGCCGCGTCTTGCCGCCCTGGCCCTTGGCGCGCCAGTAGGCGCGTGCCATCTTCAGCGAAGTGTCGGCCGCCTCGGAGCCGGATCCGGTGAAGAACACATAGTCCAGGCCCGCCGGGGTCAAGTCCTTGATGCGGTTGGCCAGTTCGAATGCGGCCGGGTGGCCAAACTGGAAGGCCGGGGCGTAGTCCAGGTTGGCGGCGGCGCGGCCGATGGCCTCGGCCACTTCCTTGCGGCCATGGCCCAGGCCCGAGCACCACAGGCCCGACAGGCCGTCAAAAATCTTGCGCCCGTCGGCATCGGTGTAGTAGGCGCCCTGGGCGCCGACCACCATGCGCGGATTCGCCTTGAAGTTGCGGTTGCCGGTGAACGGCATCCAGTGGGCGTCGAGCCAGGCGGCGTCCTGGCGGATGGCGGTGCGGTTGTCGTCAACGACGGCAAAGGACATGGCGGTCTCCTGTGAATGAATGCAGCGATTGTTGGCCAGGACGATAATTCTTAAAAGTATCAAATATCAACGTTTACTTGCTTGAACATGCAAGAAAAACCATCCCCGTACTAGTTGGGCTAACATTCCTCGGTTGACGCACTGGAGCCGCCATGACCACCATCAACATCGCCGAACTGCCCGTGGCCGAAAAGTTGCGGCTCATGGAAGCGCTGTGGGATGCCCTGAGCGCACAGGCCGAGCAGGCCGCCGTTCCCGCCTGGCACCGGGAAGTGCTGGCCCAGCGCCTGCAGCGCCTGGACAGCGGCACCGAACCCGTCACACCCTGGACGCAGGCCAAGGAACGCATTCGCGCGCAGGTCAGGGCGGCGTGACGTGGCGCGGGTGCAGATTGCCCGGTCGGCGGAAACCGATCTCCTGGAAGGCTATGTGTTCTACGAACAGCAGCAGGCGGGCATCGGCGACTATTTTCTCGACAGCCTGTCCGCAGACATCGATGCACTCGCCTTGTACGCGGGTGTTCACCCCAGACCCGATAGCCGCCTGCACCGCACACTATCCAGGCGTTTTCCTTTCACCATTTACTACGACCTGAAAGGCGACATCGCCACGGTCGTGGCCGTGCTCGATTGCCGCCAGAACCCGGCGTCCATCGCGCAGCGGCTCGGGCGACCGTAATCGGTGGTCATGAAGCGGTCTGCTTCCTCTACCCCCCGCCCACGCGCCGTCATGGGCCAGCTCTCCGACATGGACCTGCGCCTGCTGCAGGTCTTCAAGGCCGTGGTCGAATGCGGCGGCATGGCGGCGGCCGAGCTGGAGCTGAACATCGGCACCAGCACCGTGAGCCGCCATGTGAAGGATCTGGAGACACGCCTGGGCATGACCCTGTGCCGCCGCGGCCGGGCCGGCTTTGCCCTGACGCCCGAGGGCCAGCGTGTGTACGAGGAGACGCTGCGCCTCTTGGCCAGCGTGCGCGGCTTTCTGGGCAGCATCGACGACATCCACGCGCGCATGGGCGGGCAGCTGGCCGTGGCGGTGTTCGACAAGACCGCCAGCAACCCGGCCGCGCGCATCCACGCCGCCATTGCCGCCTTTGCCGAGCAGGCGCCCGACGTGCAGCTGCAGCTGCATGTGGCCAGCATCAACGCCATCGAGCGCGGCATCATCGACGGCAGCTTTCAGGTGGGCATCATCCCGGCGCACCGCAGCTCGCAAAGCATCCACTACACCGACCTGTTTGGCGAGACCATGCTGCTGTACTGCGGCGCGGGCCACCCGCTGTTCGGCGCCGCGCATGAGGCCCTGGACTGGGACGCCGTGCGCCGCCACCCCTTCGCCGGCCTGGGCTACCACTCGCCCAACATGGAGCTGTCGCACCAGGCGCAGCTTGAGCGCACCGCCACCGGTTTCGACCAGGAATCCATCGCCACGCTGCTGTTGTCCGGGCGCTTCCTGGGTTTTCTGCCCGACCACTATGCCGAGGCCTTCGAGCGGCGCGGCCGGCTTCAGGCCGTGCGGCCGGATCTGTTCCATTACCGCTGCCAGTTCGTCAGCCTGCTGCGCCGCTCGCCCGCGCCCAGCCGGGCGGCGCTGCTGTTCCAGCAATGCCTGGCACAGGCGCATGCGGCGGTGTAAGCGGCATTGACAGCGGCACGGCGAGGTCTAGTACAGCAACCCGGAAATATCGAAACATGAAAGCGCGCCTTCGCACCCATGGCGGCGTTGCAAATCCTCGCGATAGCTACGGCTATCGCTGCGGTTTGCGCCTTGCCCTGGGCGCGAATCCATCGCTTTCATTTTGTTCCTCTACTTCCAGGTTGCTGTACTAGCATTTCTCCCCGGCGCTCCTGCCACGGAAAGGACAGATCATGATGTCCAGCATTCGACAAGCGGTTTCATTTGCGCGTTGTCTGGCGGGCGTGCTGCTCGCAGCGCTCGCCGCAGGCCATGCGGCGGCCCAGGATGTGGTGAGCAACTTCGCATCCGGCCCCGGCAATGGTGTCTATGCCTTTGCCAGCTCGACCCCCAAGACCATGCAGGAGCTGATGACGGGCGGCGGCGAGGCGGTCAACATCCGCGGCCACCTGTTCCTGCCGCCGGGCGATGGCGCCAAGCTGCCCGCCGTGGTGCTGCTGCACGGCTCGGGCGGCATCTACGATGCCTTGCTCGATTACTGGCCCAGGCAGTTCAACGCCGCCGGCATGGCGGTCTTCACGCTCGACATGTTTGGTCCGCGCGGCGTGCAGAGCACGGCCGAGGATCAGTCCGCCGTGCCGTTCGTGGCCGACGTGGCCGACAGCTTCGCGGCCCTCCGGCTGCTGGCCACGCACCCGCGCATAGACTCCAAACGCATCGCCCTGATGGGGTTTTCGCGTGGCGGCAGCGCCACCCTGCGCGCCAACGTGACGCGCATCATCGCCGCGCAAAGGCTGCCCGACGGCCTGCGCTACGCTGCCTTCATACCCACCTATGCCGGCGGTTGCGTGGGCGTGTTCCGCCTGGTGGTCAGGTCGGGCGTGTTTACGCCGGCACCGATGCTGTTCATCCACGGAGATGCCGATGACTACACCCCCATCGGCCCCTGCCTGGACTATGCCGACAAGATCGGCAGGGCCGGCACGCCGGTGCAGTTCGTCACCCTTGCCGGCGCGAGGCACAAGTTCGACGCCGACGATCAACGCCGCCATCAGATGCGCAACGCGGTGCGCATCAGGCCGGACTGCACGGTCGAGACCGATATCGATACCCTGACCGCCCATGACGGCGCCACGGGGGCGCGCCTGCAGGGGCCGGCCTACCGCGACGCGCTCAAGGCCTGCCAGGCCGTGGGCGCCACCGTCGAGGGCAGCACCAAGGCCCGTGACCAGGCGACGCAGGCGGCGCTGGCGTTCCTGAAGAAGGTGTTTGGGCTGTAGCCGGGCCTACAGTTGGCCGCCCCATGGCCGATACCAGGGAGACCATGTCCTCGCTACTGTCCATCGCCTCATCCGGCCTGCAGGCCGCGCAGCTGCGCCTGAACGGCAGTGCCCACAACATCGCCAACCTGAACACCCCGGGCTTCAAGCGCGAGACGGTGCAGCAGCAGGCCGTCCCGGCATCGGGCGGCGTGCAGGCACACACGGCCCGGGCCGCACAGGCCGGCGTGGCCCTGGAGGCCGAGGCCGTGCAGCAAATCGCCGCCAGCTACGCCTTCAAGGCGAATCTGCTGGTGCTGCGCACGGCAGACGAGATGGCGGGTGGGCTGCTGGATGCGCGCGCCTGAATCCATAAGAAAATAGCTGCTAGCGCTTATTCATAAAGCGCAAGCAGCTATTAAATTAATAGTGAAAGAGGTGCCAGTCAGTCGTCGAACTCGATCTCCTGCGCCACGATGGTGCTGCCATCGGCCGCCAGCGGGCCCTTGACCTCCACCTTCACGCCCACGGCCAGTTGCGCCGCCGTGCCGCCCTTGAAGCGCGCGCCGGCGTAGTACACGCTCACGCCGTGCAGCTGCAGGGTCTGGGCGCCGGGGTTGATGCTGGTGATGCGGCCCTCGACCTCGAAGCCGCCGCCGTCCGCATCGTCCTCCAGCTCCACCTCGCGGGCCACGAGCATGCCGGACTGGAGCACCCCCTTCACCTCCACGCGGCTGCCCAGCGCCAGGCCGGCGGGCAGCTGGGCCACGCCCCCGGCATCGACCGCCACGCCGTTGACGGCAAAGCGGCGGCTGCTGGTGAAGGCGGTGACAAAGCCCTCCAGCTCCACCTCGGCGCTGCCGCTGGCGGGCAGCTGGGTGCCCGCGCGGTAGGCCTGCAGGCGGGTGGCGCGCCAGCGGCCGCTGGCGTCGGGCTGGGTGGCCAGCTCCAGGCGCACATACTGGCCATTGGCCAGGTCGGCGGACAGGCCGGTCAGGGTGGCAAAGGAGATCAGCGCCTGGCCGATGCGCAGGGTTTGCGCCTGGCGATCGAGGTCGCTGACCACGCCGCGCAGCTTGTAGTCGTCGTCGGCATCATCCTCGCGCTCGATGCGGGTGGCGCTGTACTGGCCGGGGCTGCGCAGCAGGCCGTGGATCTCCACCACCTGGCCCACGGCCAGGCTGGCCAGGCCGCCGCGCAGCGTGTCTTCGAACACGGTGGCAGGGCCCACATGCACCAGCTGGCCCAGCACCGTCAGCGTGCCGGCGGCGCGGTCGATGGCGCTGACCGGGCCCTCGATCTCGCTGCGCAGCTGGATGCGGCTGGCCGTGGCGCGGCGCTGGCCGCTGGCGGCGTCGGTGCGGATGGCCGAGCCCTCGACCTCGGCCACCATGCCCAGGCGCAGCGCGCTGGCGGCCAGCGGGGTGCCGGCTTCGCTGGTGATGGCGGCGCCGGCCTCGTCAAAGTGCACCTGGCCCACGACGATGGAGCCAAAACCCTGGATGGGGCCGCTGGCAAACGAGCCCGTGCCGCCGCTGCCCACGCCGGCAACGTCGCCGCCCCCGCCGCCGCAGCCGGCCAGTGCCAGAACGGCCGATGCGCTTGCGCCCAGCAGCAGATGCCGGCGCTTCAGTGCAGTCAGATGATGGTGTTGCATGGGTACTCCTTGACAGTGATGGTTGGTGAAGAAGGCAGCTCAGTCTTGGCCGGCCTGGGCCATGGGCTCGGCAAACGAATAAAAGCCGATGCGCACGCGCTGGTCCTGCGCCCTGGCGGCGGCGCGGTCGGCGGCAATGTGCCGCTCCAGCTCGGGCACCAGGCGCTGGAACAGCTCGGCCCATTGCGCGGCGATCAGCGGGCGCAGAGCGGCCACCGACTCCCGCGACAGCTCGTCGGCGTACACCGCCTGCTCGAAATGCGCATCGCCCGCGCCCAGCACGTTGGCCACGGCGGCATGCAGGTGGTCGCCCACGTTGTCGGCCAGCAGGGCCAGCATGTGGCCGAAGTCGGCGCTGGGCACGAAGGCGTCGCGCTGCAGGGCCACGCTGTCGTCGTCCTGGCTCCATTGCGCCATGCCCAGGCGGCACAGCTCGTCGAGCAGGGCGCGCGGGTGCACATCGCGCGTGACGCAATGCGCCAGCGCCTCGAAGCTGGGCGCCGGCCCCTGGCGCGGCAGGCGCCGCGGCTTGCCGCCCTGCAGGCAGGCGGGGTCGCTCATCCAGTGGGCGAACAACTCGCCGGCAAGCCAGCGCGGCGCCGGGGACTGGCCGGCATCGGCCTGCAGCAGCCGGCCGGCCTCGCGCCGGCTCAGGCCGGTGGCGGTGCTCACGCGGCTGACCAGGCCATGGGCCGGGGCATCGGCCTGCAGGCCGCACGCCTCCTGCACCAGGGCTGCGCGCAGCAACTCGTCCAAGGCGCTGTAAGGCAGGCCGCGCGCCAGCGCCAGGCGCGCCAGCGGGCGCAGCAGCTGCTCGAAGGCCCCCAGCAAGGCGGTTTGATCAGGGGTGTGTGACATGGCGGACAAGGGCGGCAGGCCCTGCGGAATCGGCAATGTCCGGATTCTATATCAAATGTGCAAAATGCACATTTATAAAAATGTCACGACTGGCAAGCGTGACGGCGCCGGGCAGTCCCGGTTGGTTCAGAGTGCCGATGCGGCTGGTGCGGCCATTGCCTTGCGCTCTGCCGCCCGCTGCCACGCCTTCTCATGAAAGAAAAACGCCACGGCCTGCACCGTGGGCTCCAGCAGGCTCAGCGTCAGCGAGGCGATCCAGTTGCCCGTGACGGCATAGGCCACCATGGCGGCCACGCAGATGTGGATGACGTAGTAGCTGCCGGTCTTGGCCAGCGTGGGCAGGTTGCGGCGGGCGGCGTTGTGGATGCGGGACATGGTGCGCTCCTTGTTTTGACACATCAAATGATAATCGTTCTCATTTAAAACGTCGATGGCTTATGGCTATCCCGCGCATAGCGGCCCTGGCGTGCCAAGCGCGGCCGCTATCATGGCGGCTCACTCTTTTTACCCCTTCCACCCCCGAACGGGAGCACACGCATGGCCCTCATGGACTTCATCAAGAAGCAGTTCATCGACATCCTCCAGTGGACCGAAGAGGGCGATGGAACGCTCGCCTGGCGCTTCCCCATGGCGGGCATGGAAATCCAGACCGGCGCCACGCTGGTGGTGCGCGAGTCGCAGATGGCGCTGTTCGTCAACGAAGGCCAGGTGGCCGACGTCTTCGGCCCCGGCACCTACAAGCTCACCACCCAGACCCTGCCGGTGCTGACCTATCTGAAGAACTGGGACAAGCTGTTCCAGTCGCCCTTCAAGAGCGACGTGTACTTCTTCAGCACGCGCCAGCAGGTGGACCAGAAATGGGGCACGCCCCAGCCCATCACCATCCGCGACGCCGACTTTGGCGCCGTGCGCCTGCGCGCCTTTGGCAACTACGCCTACCGCGTGGCCGACCCCAAGCTGCTGCACACCGAGATCACGGGCACGCGCGACTCCTATCCCGCCGCCGACCTGGACGGCCAGCTGCGCGGCCTGGTGCTGCAGAACATCAGCAACGCCATCGCCGCCAGCGGCGTGGCCTTCCTGGACCTGGCGGCGAATCAGCTGATGTTTGCCGACGCCCTGGCGCGTGAGCTGCAACCGGCCTTCGCCAAGCTGGGCCTGAAGCTAGAAGCCATGACGGTGCAAAACCTGTCGCTGCCCGAGGAGCTGCAAAAGGTGCTGGACCAGAAGATCGGCATGGGCATGGTCGGCGGCGACATGGGCAAGTTCATGCAGTACCAGACGGCGCAGGCCATACCCAAGCTGGCCGAGGGCGCGGCGGGCGGAGGTGGTGGCGGCAGTGTGGTGGGCGACGCCATGGGCCTGGGCGCCGGCGTAGCCATGGGCCAGGTGCTGGCGCAAAACCTGCAGGCCGGGCTGGCCGGGGCCGCCGCGCCCGTGGGCGTGCGGCCCGACGAGGTCATGGCCACGCTGGAGAAGCTGGCCGACTTGAAGGCCAAGGGCATCCTGACCCAGGAAGAGTTCGACGCCAAGAAGGCCGAGCTGCTCAAGAAGCTTGTTTAACTCATATTTTGATAGCTGCTAGCGCTTGTCTATCAAGCGCTAGCGGCCAAAAACACTCAAAACACCACGCATGGCCGATAGCGCCCCCCAGCGCAGCTACCGCGCGCCCTGCCCCGGCTGCGGCGCGCCGGTCGAATTCCGTAGCGCCCAGTCCACGCACGCCATCTGCGCCTACTGCCAGAGCATGGTGGTGCGCAGCGGCGAAGTGCTGCAGCGCCTGGGCAAGATGGCCGAGGTGTTTGACGACCATAGCCCGCTGCGCCTCATGGCCAGCGGGCGCATCAACGTTGACGGCCAGGATCAGCCCTTCACCCTGATAGGCCGCCTGCAATACCAGGGCGAAGAGGGCCGCTGGACCGAGTGGATCGCCTTTTTGCAGGACGGCGCCAGCGCCACGCTGAGCGAGGACAACGGTGCCTACGTCTTCACCCGCCCCGCCCAGCTGGGCCGCGACGCCCCGGCGCCCGAGCAGCTGCGCGTGGGCATGACCACGGCCGTGGGCGGCCAGCCCTTCAGCGTGGCGGCCAACATGCAGGTGCGCCTGGTCTCGGCCCAGGGCGAGTTGCCCAAGCTGCCGCCGCTGGGCCAGCCCTTCCAGGTGGTGGAGCTGCGCAGCGCCGATGGCGAGGTGCTGTCCATCGACTACGGCAGCCAGCCACCCCAGGTACAGCGTGGGCGCGCCGTGCGGCTGCAAGACCTGCGCCTTGTCGGCATCAAGGACGAATCCGCCCGCGACGAGCAGGGCCGCCAGTTCAACTGCCCGCGCTGCGGCGCACCGGTGCGCGTGGAGCTGGCCAGCAGCAAAAGCTGCACCTGCCCGGCGTGCGACAGCATCATCGACCTGAGCGCCGGCCTAGGGGGCGAGCTGCGCCACGCCGCCCAGTACGAACCCGTGCAGCCGCTGATCGCCCTGGGCAGCGTGGGCCAGTTCGAGGGCGCGCCCTGGCAGGTGGTCGGTTTTCAGCATCGCTCCGGGCGCGAAGCCGGCGACGATGAGAACTTTGGCTGGGAGGAATACCTGCTCTACAACCGCCAGCGCGGCTTCATCTTTCTGGTGGACGCCAGCGACGGCTGGAGCCTGGTGCGCCCCACCACCGGCGCGCCGCAGTACAAACCGGGCGCGCAGCAGGCCAGCTACCTGGGCCGGCAGTACCGCCTGACCTCCAGCTACCAGGCCGAGACGACCTATGTCGCCGGCGAGTTCTACTGGCCCGTGGTGCGCGGCCAGAAGACCGGCAACAGCGACTTTGCCGCGGTGAACGGCCGCGGCATCCTCTCGCGCGAGCAGACACCGGGCGAGATCACCTGGTCGCACGGCAGCCGCATCGACAGCAGCGCCGTGGCCCAGGCCTTCAAGCTCGGCGACAAGGCCGGGTTGTTCCGGCGCCAGGACGCGGGGCCGGTCGCTGCCGCCTCCGGCATAGGCTGTGGCACGCTGATCCTGGTGTTGTTCATCCTCTTCGTGCTGCTGGTGCTGATGAGCAACTGCTCGGGCAGCCCGGGCGGGGGCGTGCGCAGCTCGGGCGGCTCGTTCGGTGGCTACAGCAGTGGCGGCGGTCACAAATGAATCGTTCTTTCACCCAACCCTACAAGGAGCAAACGCCATGATGGGAATCGAATGGCTACGGCCCGCGGCCTTTCTCGGGTCCATCCTCTACGCGCTGATCGGCGTGGTCATCTTCTGGCTGTGCTTTGTGCTCATCGACAAGATCACGCCCACCGACCTGTGGGCCGAGATCGTCGAAAAACAAAACCGCGCCCTGGCGCTGGTGGTGGCGGCCATGTGCCTGGGGATCAGCATCATCGTCGCCGCCGCCATCCACTGAAAGGCCTGTGCCCATGGAACCGCTGAACGAATTTTTCTCCTGGAACCTGCGCCATATCAACGCCGAGGGCGAGCGCCTGATGACCGAGGACGAGCTGCTGGAGCTCTTCGAGCGCATGGAGGCCGACGACCTGCCCGAGACCGCCATGAGCATGGGCGAGGCCGACGGCTACATGACCGCGTTGGTCATCGCCCCCGACCCGGTGATGCTGCACCAGTGGATGGAGGCCATCTTCGGCCAGCCCACCCTGCCGCTGGCCGAAGACCCCGCCGCCCAGACGCGGCTGCTGGAACTGCTGCGCGCGCGCTACCTCGACATCCAGCTGCGCCTGGCCATGCCGCGCAGCCAGATCACCACCGACAACCTGTTCACGCCGCTGCACGCCGACGTCGATCCCGGCGACTGCATCACGCCCTACCAGCTCGACGCGGACGGCCTGCGCCGGGGCGACTGGACGCTCAGGGACTGGGCCCAGGGCTTTCGCACCGCCGTGTCCGAGGACTTGAGCTGGGACGAGCTGATCGAAGACCCCGACGACTACCACCTGATCAGCCCCATCGTGCTCTTCGACCTGGGCCACAACCCCGACCGGCCCGAGCAGCAGATCGACCAGGACGACGCATTTGCGCAGCTGCTGATCACCACCCTGTATGAGCTGATGGCCTGGTGGCGCGACCCCCACCGCCGGGCCGTGCGGGAGCAGCTGGCCCGTATGCCGCTGCTGCGCCAATCGGTCAAGGTCGGCCGCAACGACCCCTGCCCCTGCGGCAGTGGCAAGAAGTACAAGAAATGCTGCGGGGCGTGACTTGTCCCGTGGGGAAATAAACCACAGGGGATAAATGACATCACTTTGGATATCATCTATCCATGCGATATCTGCTTGACACCAACGTGCTGGTGGCTGCCTTGCGTTCCAGCCAAGGTGCCAGCCACGCCCTGGTGCGCCGCGCCTTGCAAGGTGAGCTGCCGCTCGTGGTGCACCAGAAGCTGGTGTACGAATACCGCGATGTGTTGAGCCGACCCACCACGCTGGCCGATACCGGCCTTGCCTGGGCCGACGCCGAGCTGGTGCTGGCGCACCTCGTGGCACGTGCCCAGGAGGTGCATGTGCGCTACCTCTGGCGCCCCAATTTGCCCGACGAGGGTGACAACTTCGTGCTGGAAATCGCGGTTGCCGCCTGGCCCTGCACCCTGGTCACGCACAACCTGGCTGACTTTGCCCGGGGTCAGCTGCGCTTCCCGCAGATCCCCATCACCACACCCGGGCAGCTGCTGCGCAGCCTGACGCATTGACCCGCCACCACCGGAGGCCATGATGAGCAAAACATCCTTTCCCCTGCGCATCCAGAACGACGAGCGCGAGCGCGCCAAGCGCCTGGCCGAGGCCCTGGGCGTGTCGGAGAACCGCCTCTACGCCGAGCTGATCCACGACGGCATGCTGATCCGCGAGCAAATGCTCTACATGGGCCAGCTGCGCGCGCTGGCGGCCCGCACCCTGCCCCAGGACGCGCTGGCGGTGCTGGACAGGGTGCCCGCCACGCCGCCCGTGGAGACGGACAGGGTTTGACGCGCCGCACCCCCCACCTCTTTGTTGACTTGCCCCAGCCCGCCCAGCGCGGGCCTGCCCCATGCCCACCCTCGACTGGCTCAACCGCTCCGCCGCCTTCACCACCGCGGCCCAGGTGCCCTACCGGCTGCTGGACAACGTCTCCACCCACGGCGACACCGAGGCCGCGCAGCACAACCTGCTCATCCAGGGCGACAACCTTGAAGCACTGAAGGCCCTGCTGCCGTTTTATCGCGGCCGGGTCAAATGCATCTTCATCGACCCGCCCTACAACACGCAAAGCGCCTTCGAGCATTACGACGACAACCTGGAGCACAGCCAGTGGCTGAGCATGATGCTGCCGCGCCTGCAACTGCTGCGCGAGCTGCTGAGCGAGGACGGCTCGATCTGGGTGACCATCGACGACAACGAGGGGCATTACCTCAAGGTGCTGATGGATGAGGTGTTTGGGCGGCGGAATTTTGTGGCGAGTTGTGTTTGGCAAAAGCGCTATTCACGCGAGAACCGCGAAGCCATTGGCGATGTGCATGACTACCTGCATGTCTATGCGCGCAGTCCTGAGCGCTTCAAACGTGAGCGCAATCTGGTTCCCATGAATGAGGAGCAGGCCAAGGTCTATCGCAACCCCAACAACGACCCCAAAGGACGTTGGCGGCCGGTGCCGATGACGGCTCAAGCAGGTCATGCCACACCCGAACAGTTCTACGAGGTCATCACGCCCAGCGGCAAATCGTTTTACCCGCCAGAAGGACGTTGCTGGGGCATCGCCAGAGCAACCTACGAGCGTCTGCTTGGCGAGGGCAGGATCTACTTCGGCAAGAACGGGGATGCGCAGCCCAACATCATTCGCTACCTCTCCGAAGTTCCGGGACTGGCTCCTTGGACATGGTGGCCATCGGAAGAGGTTGGTCACACAGACGAAGCCAAGAAGGAAGCCAATACCCTTTTCGGTGGCGACACCAGTTTCGGCACCCCCAAACCCGAGCGGCTGCTCCAACGTATCCTCCATATCGCATCCAACCCCGGCGACCTGGTTCTCGACAGCTTCCTCGGCTCCGGCACCACGGCCGCCGTGGCGCACAAGATGGGCCGCCGCTGGATCGGCATCGAAATGGGCGAGCACGCCGCCACGCACTGCCTGCCCCGGCTGGAGAAGGTGATCGCGGGCGAACAGGGCGGTATCAGCCAGGCGGTAGGTTGGCAGGGCGGCGGCGGCTTTCGCTTCGCCCGCCTGGGCGCGCCCGTGTTCGATGCGCAAGGCCGCATCCACCCCGAGGTGCGCTTTGCCACGCTGGCGGCCTTTGTCTGGCAACAGGAGACGGGCACCGCCTTCGACCCTGCCCAGGGCCGCGCAGGCACGCCCTGGCTCGGCACGCACTCTGTTTTTGATAGCTGCTCGCTCTTGCCTGATGCGCCCGAGGAGGCTATTTCCATTGAAGCCGCAGCCCCCGAGCCGGTGCTGCGCAGCCGCACGGCCTACTACCTGCTGTTCAACGGCATCCTGGGCGACAAGCGCCCCGCCAGCGGCAATGTGCTCACGCGCGCCGTCCTCGATGCGCTCTTGCAGTTGCACGCCACCACGCCCCACCCCGAGGCGCCGCTGGTGGTCTATGGCGAGGCCAACCGCCTGGGCCCCGAAACCCTGGCCCGCGCGCGGGTGACGTTCAAGCACATTCCGTATGACGTGAAGGCGAGGTGAGGGGATGACTGCGCAGGAGCTTCTGGAAAGCCTGAACCTGCTCGATGAAAACGAGCGCATCGAGGCCAAGCGCGCGCAGGAGGCGGGCAAGTCGCTGCTGGAAACCATTTGCGCCTTTGCCAATGAACCCCACCTGGGCGGCGGTTGGCTGTTGCTGGGCGTGGCGCCGGATGAACAGGCGCTGTTTCCCGGCTACGCGGTGGAGGGCGTGCCCCAGCCGGACAAGCTCAGCGCCGACCTGGCCAGCCAGTGCACCACGGCATTCAACAGGCCGCTGCGGGTGGAGATCCGCACCGAAACGCTGGCGGGCGAACCCGTCGTGGTGGTGTTCGTGCCCGAGGCGGCGCCGCAGGACAAGCCCATTTACTTCAAGGCCACCGGCCTGCCCAAGGGCGCATTTCGCCGCATCGGCAGCACCGACCAGCGGTGCACCGAGGACGATCTGGAAACGCTGTACCAGTCGCGCCAGCGCGAGAGCTTTGACGCGGGGCTGGTTTCTGGCGCCGAGCTGGATGATTTCGACGACGCCGCCATTGCCGAGTACCGCCAGGCCCGGGCCGAGGCCAATCCCGATGCCGAGGAGCTGCGCTGGACGGACGCAGAACTCTTGCAGGCGCTGAACGCGGTGCGGCGGGATGCTGCAGGCGCATGGAAGCCCACGGTGGCCGGGTTGTTGCTGTTTGGCAAGTCCGTTGCCTTGCGGCGCTGCTTCCCGATGACGCGGGTGGATTACATCCGGGTGCCTGGGCGCGAATGGGTGCCGCATCCCGACCGGCGCTTTGACACGGTGGAGCTGCGCGCGCCGCTGTTCACGCTGCTGCGCCGCACCCAGGCCGCGGTGCTGGATGACTTGCCCAAGGGCTTTGGGCTGGAAGAAGGCCAGTTGCAGCGCAGCGACACGCCCGTCATCCCGCTGCGCGCCCTGCGCGAGGCGCTGGTCAATGCCCTGATGCACCGCAGCTACCGCGTGCAGGCGCCGGTGCAGGTGATTCGCTATGCGAACCGGCTTGAAATCCGCAACCCGGGTTTTTCGCTCAAGTCGCCCGATCACCTGGGCGAGCCGGGCTCGATGCCGCGCAACCCCCACATCGCCGCCGTGCTGCACGAAACCCGCTTTGCCGAAACCAAGGGCAGCGGCATTCGCGCCATGCGCGAGGCGATGGACAAGGCCGGGCTGGTGCCGCCCCTGTTCGAGTCTGACCGGGGGCAGGATCAGTTCAGCACCCTGTTTTTCTTTCACCACTTTCTGGGCGAGGACGACATCCGCTGGCTGGCGCAGTTCAAGGCGCTGCACCTCAGCGACGAAGAGGCCCGCGCCCTGGTTGTGGCGCGCGAGGCGGGCGCCATCGACAACGCGACCTACCGCGCCCTGAACAAGGTGGACACCCTGGCCGCCAGCAACGCCCTGCGGCGGCTGCGCGACGCGGGCCTGTTCAGCCAGCAAGGCCGGGGCTCGGCCACTTGGTACCAGCCCACGGACAGGCTGTTGGGCGGCGCGCCTGGCGGCTTGCCTGGCCAGCTGGATGCGCTATCCAGTAAGTCAGCCCCCTTATCCAGCATGCCTGAGGGCTTATCCAGTAAGTCTGAGGGTTTATCCAGCAAGTCGGACGAGGAACGGAATGCGCTGCTGGATGAAATTCCAGGTCAATTGGCGGCGCGCATCGGCAGCATAGGTCGGCGCCATCCGCCGGAGCCGGTGCGAGAACTGGTGGTGGAGCTTTGCCGCCTGCGGGCATGGCGGGCCGAAGAATTGGCCCTGTTGCTGAGCCGCAAGCCTGAGACCATCCGGCAGGATTACCTGCGTCCGCTGCTGGCGCAAAAGCGCATTGCCATGACTCAGCCGGACAAGCCCAAGTCGCCGCAGCAGGCATACCGCAGCGTGCAGGAAAGCCTTCCATGACCCCCATCACCCTCAAGACCTACCAGCAAACTGCCCTCGACACCCTGGCCGCCTTCGCCCGCGCGGCGCGGGTCAAGGGCCCGGCGCTGGCCTTTGGCGAGCTGGCGGGCCGGCCCTGGCACGCCGGGGCGTTTGGCGACGGGCTGCCCTGCGTGTGCCTGCGCATCCCCACCGGTGGCGGCAAGACGGTGCTGGCCGCGCACGCCGTGCCGCTGCTGGCGCGCGAGTGGGCGGCGGTGGATGCGCCGGTGGCCGTGTGGCTGGTGCCCAGCGATGCGATTCGCCAGCAAACCCTGAAGGCGCTGCAGACGCCCGGCCACCCGTACCGCGCGGCGCTGGCCGATGCCTACGGCGAGGGGCTGCGCGTGTGCGCGCTCGAAGACGTGGCGCAGATCGCGCCGCCCGAGTGGGGCCGTAATGCCGTTGTGGTGGTGGCGACGATCCAGAGCTTTCGCATCGAGGACGCGGGCCAGCGCAATGTGTATAGCTTTTCCGAGAGCTTCGAGCCGCATTTCCGGGGCGCGGACGAGCGGGCGCTGGCAGGGCTGCGCGATCTGCCCGACGCGCTGGTCACGCCCGAGGATGTAGCGGCTGACACCACCGGCGTGCTGGCCGGCTTTGCGGGCCAGCCGCGCTGGAGCCTGGCGAACTGGCTGGCGCTGCACCGGCCCATCCTCATCGTGGACGAGGCGCACAACGCCAAGACGGACAAGAGCTTCACCGCGCTGCAGCGGCTGAATCCGGGCTTCATCCTGGAGCTGACGGCCACGCCCATCGCCGCCAAGACCAACGTGCTGTACCACGTCAGCGCGCAGGAGCTGGCGGCCGAGGACATGATCAAGCTGCCCATCGTGCTGGCCGAGCACCCCGAGGGCTGGCCCGCCGCCGTGTTCGGCGCGGTGCAGACGCAAAGGGCGCTGGAGGCCGAGGCGCTGAAGGACGAGGCGGCCGGTGCGGGTTACGTGCGGCCCATCGTGCTGTTTCAGGCGCAGAACACGGGCGAGGAGATGCCGCCCGAGAAGCTGCGCGACTACCTGGTCGATGAACTGAAGCTGCCGGCCAATCAAGTGGTCGTCGCCACCGGCACGCAACGCGGGCTGGACGACATCATTCTTGCCGCGCGCGACTGCCCGGTGCGCTACGTCATCACCGTGCAGGCGCTGCGCGAGGGCTGGGACTGCCCGTTTGCCTATGTGCTGTGCAGCCTGCAAAGGCTGACCAGCGCCACGGCGGTGGAGCAGCTGCTGGGCCGCGTGCTGCGCATGCCGCACGCCCGGCGGCGCGGGCGCGAGGCACTGAACCGCGCCTATGCCCATGTCTGCGCGGCAGAGTTCTCGCAGGCCGCGCACGCGCTGGCCGACCGGCTGATCGAGCACATGGGCTTCGAGGCGCTGGACGTGGCCAGCATGATCGCGCCGCAGGCCAGCCTGCCGCTGTGGGACGGTGGTTTGGAGCCAAATCAGGCTCCAGCACCCGTACATAAAGCGTCAGTAGCTACTAGTTTTGAGGCGATTGCCGCCACGCCTGAGCTACTGGCCGTGCCCGGCGTGCAGGTGCGGGCCATCGCGGGCGTGCCGCAGGTGGTGGTGACCGGCCACATCGGCGAGGGCACCGAGGCGCTGCTGCTGGCCCAGGTGCGCGGCGCCAAAAAGCAGGAGCAGCTGCGCGCGCAGGTGGCGCAGCACAACGCGCTGGTGGCGGCGCAGGCCGCGCCCGCGTCGCGCGGCGCGCCCTTTGCGCCGCTGCCCACGCTGGGCTATCGGCTGGACGCGCAGGCGCCGCTGTGGCCGCTGGAGCGCGAGGCCGTGCTGGAGGCGGTGGAGCTTGACTGGCTCGCACCCCAGGCGGTGCAGCTGACCAGCTTTCAGGTGGCGCAGGAGTCGGACATTTTCGAGATCGGCATGGACGGCGCCCGCGTGGCGCTGCGCCTGGCGGGTAGTGCGCAGATGGCGATGGACTGGGCCAGCAGCAGCATTGACGCCGACACGCTGGTGGGCTGGCTGGATCAGTCGCTGTTCAAGCCGCTGGCCGATGTGACCCAAGGCCAGCGCCGCGCCTACCTGGCCGCCGTGGTGAACCATCAGCTGCACGGCTGCGGCGTGCCGCTGGTGGTGCTGGCGCAGGCACGGTTCAAGCTGGCGCGCGCCATCGAGGCGCATGTGGGCGACCTGCGCGACGCAGCCACGCGGCGCGCCTTCCAGCAGCAGGTGCTGGGCCTGGGGGACGGCAGCGCTTGGCTGATTGAGCCGGATTGGGCGCACCCGCATGTATTCGAGCCTGGCCGCTACCCGGCACCAGTAGGCTCGCGCTACGGTGGGCGCTACCAGTTCAGCAAACATTACTTCCCGGTGCTGGCCGACCTGAAAGACGGTGGCCAAGAGTTCCAGTGTGCGCAGCTTATCGACCGCCACCCCAAAGTGCGCCACTGGGTGCGCAACCTCGACACGGCGCCCTGCGGCTTTGGCCTGCCCACATCGCGTGGGCGGTTCTATGCAGACTTTGTGGCCGAACTGGCAGATGGGCGCGTGGCGTTGCTGGAGTTCAAGGGGCTTTTGCAGCATGAGCCTTACGAACTGGAAAAACGCCAAGTCGGTGAGCTGTGGGCACGCAGCAGCGGCGGGAAGGCCGTATTTGGCTGGCTGACTTTCGAAGGACTGGCGCAACAGCTGGACAACGCCCTGGCATGAACTCCCCCATCTCGCCCACAGCGCCGGTTCACGCGACTGCGCCGCGTCCGATAGACGTCGCCCTGCTGGCCAGCGTTTTCGTGGTGGCGGCCTGCGGCCTGCTGTACGAACTGGCCGCCGGGGCGCTGGCGTCGTATGTGCTGGGCGATTCGGTGCTGCAGTTCTCCACCATCATCGGCACCTACCTGTTTGCCATGGGCCTGGGATCGTGGTTGTCGCGCTATTTCGAGCGGCAGTTGCCCGCGCACTTCCTGCGCATCGAGCTGCTGGTGGCGCTGATCGGCGGCGCGTTGCCTGCCACGCTGTTCCTGGCCAATGCGTATGCACCGGGCGCGTTCCGGTTTCTGCTGTATGGCATGGTGCTGATGGTGGGCACGCTGGTGGGGCTGGAGATTCCGCTGGTCATGCGCATCCTCAAGCGCAACGTGGTGCTCAAGGACCTGGTCTCGCAAGTGCTCACGTTCGACTACCTGGGCGCGCTGGCGGTGTCGCTGGCGTTTCCGCTGCTGCTGGTGCCGCAGCTGGGGCTGGTGCGCACGGGGCTGCTGTTTGGCTTCATGAACGCCTTTGTCGCGCTGTGGGCGCTGTGGCTGTTCCGGCATGAGCTGCGGCGCTTCGGCGCCCACGCGCTGGCCTGCGCCCTGGTGCTGGCCGCGCTGCTGGCGGGGCTGGTGGGGGCGGAGCACATCACGCGCTTTGCCGAAGACAAGTTCTACCAGGACCGCATCGTGATGAGCCACAGCTCACCCTACCAGCGCATCGTCGTCACCCAGGGGCGCGCCGGCCATCGCCTGTACCTGAACGGCAACCTGCAGTTTGCCGAGCGCGACGAATACCGCTACCACGAGGCCCTGGTGCATCCGGCCATGGCCGCGCATGGGGCGCCGAAGCGCGTGGCGGTGCTGGGTGGCGGCGACGGCATGGCGGTGCGCGAGATCCTGAAATACCCCAGCGTCGAATCCGTCACGCTGGTCGAGCTGGACCCGGCGATGACGCGGCTGTTCGGCCAGGACGCGACGCTGCGCCGCCTGAATGGCGACGCGCTGGCCTCGCCCAAGCTGCGCGTGGAGAACCAGGACGCCTTCCAGTGGCTGCAGGGCACCGACGACATGTTCGACGTGATCGTGGTGGACTTCCCCGACCCGACCAACTTCGCCATCGGCAAGCTCTACACCAACAGCTTCTACGCCCTGCTGCAGCGGCGCCTGGCGGCCAGCGGTTATGCCGTCGTCCAGACCACCTCGCCACTGGTGGCGCGCAACAGCTTCTGGACGGTGGTGGCGACCATCGAATCCGTGGGCCTGAGCGCCCAGCCCTACCACGCCCATGTGCCCAGCTTTGGCGAATGGGGCTTCATCATCGCCAGCCGCCGGCCCTGGCGCATGCCCGATACGCTGCCGCCGGGGCTGCGCTTTCTGGACGTGAAGTCGCTGCCGCTGCTGTTTGACTTTCCGGCCGACATGGCGCGCCTGCCGGCCGAGGTGAACCGGCTATCGAACCAGGTGCTGGTGCACAGCTATGAGCAGGAATGGGGCCATGTCACGGGCCACTGACGGCGCGCCCGGGGGGCTGCGCCGCCGCCAGCTGCTGGCCGCCGCCGCTGCCGGATGGTTGGCCGGCTGCGAGCACGCCCCGCCCGATCTGCCCGGGGGCTACACCGGCATAGCCATGGAGCGCGGCCACGCGCTGCGCGAGCGCCTGGCCGGCGGCGCGCCCTACCAGCCCGACCGCCAGCGCCGCACCCAGGTGCTGATTGCCGGCGCCGGCGTGGCCGGCCTGGCGGCGGCGCGCGCGCTGCGCCTTGCCGGGGTGGAGGACTTCGCGCTGCTGGAGCTCGAAGACCAGGCCGGCGGCAACAGCCGCGCCGGCAGCGTGGGCGGCATTGCCTGCCCGCTGGGCGCGCATTACCTGCCCGTGCCCGGCGACGACGCGCCCGAGGTGCAGGATTTGTTGGAGGAGCTGGGCCTGCGCCAGCGCGTGGCCGGGCGCTGGCAGTACGGCGGCGACGACGGGCGCCACCTGTGCCACAGCCCGCAGGAGCGGCTGTTCATCGATGGCCAATGGCAGGACGGCCTGCTGCCCCTGGCCGGGATGGGCGCGGCCACGCTGGCCCAGTACCGGCGCTTTGCCGCGCGCGTGGACGCGCTCTCGCGCGCCGCGCGGTTCACCATGCCGGTGGTCAGTGGTTTTAGGTCAAACAAGGCTCTGGCGCCCGTCCATCAAGCGCTGGACGCTATCACTTTGGCAGAATGGCTGGCGCGCGAGGGGCTGGATGACGCGCATCTGCGCTGGTACCTGGACTACTGCTGCCGCGACGACTACGGCGCCGGCAGCGCGCGCGTATCCGCCTGGGCCGGCATCCACTACTTTGCCAGCCGCCATGGCTTCCACGCCCCGGGCGAGGGCGGTGCCGACGCCGAGGGCGTGCTGACCTGGCCCCAGGGCAATGGCTGGCTGACGCGGCGCCTGGCCGCTCCGCTGGCCGATCGCCTGCACGCCGGGGCCAGCGTGCTGCGCATTGCCGAGGGGCGCCATGGCGTGGAGTTGGACGCGCTGGACGCCGCCAGCGGCCAGGTCGTGCGCTGGCAGGCGCGCCGCTGCATCGTGGCGCTGCCGCTGTTCGTCGCCGCGCGCCTGGTGCAGCCGGTGCCCGACTTTTTGACCGAGGCCGCGCGCCGCCTGCAATGGGCGCCCTGGCTGGTGGCCAATATCCACATCGACCGCCCGCTGGCCGACCGGAGCGGCGCGGCGCCGGCCTGGGACAACGTGCTCTTCCAGGACGCCAACCCCGGTGGCCTGGGCTATGTGGACGCCGGCCACCAGCGCCTGGACGCGCGCGCCGCGCAGGCCGCGCCCACGGTGCTGACCTACTACCAGGCGCTGGGCGACCTGCCCGACGGTCGCAGTGCGCTGCTGGAGCGGCCCTGGACGCATTGGCGGGACGCCATCCTGGCGACCCTGGCCGGGCCGCATCCGGACATCCATGAGCGCGCCCAGCGCATGGAGCTCACGCGCTATGGCCACGCCATGGCCATCCCGGTGCCGGGTCTGCAGGGTTTTTTACATGAAATTAGCCTCTCGCACTTATCTGGTAAGCGCTACCAGCTATCAAATGGGGAGCGTGCCGCCGTACCGCCCACGCCAGCCACGCCGCGCCTGCTGTTCGCCCACGCGGACTGGTCCGGCTACTCGGTGTTCGAGGAGGCTTTCACGCGCGGGCATGCGGCGGGGGTGCTGGCTGCGGCATTGGCGGCTCGGTAACCGCGCCCCGCAGTACGGTGGCGCAGACGCGGTTGCGCCCGGTGCGCTTGGCCACATAGAGCTGGCCGTCGGCCTGCTCCAGCAGCTGCTGGGCGCTGGCCGGGCCGGCTTCCAGGGTGGCCACGCCAATGCTCAGCGTCAGCATGGGGTGCCAGGCGCGGGCGTTGGGCAGGGTGAGCCGCTGCGTCGCCTCGCGTATGCGTTCGGCCAGGGCCTGCGCCTGTGTGGCGCTGGTGTCGGGCAGCAGGCAGGTGAATTCCTCGCCCCCGTGGCGCGCCGCCAGGTCGGTGGAGCGGGTCACCACCTTGCGCAGCACCTGGGCCACGGCGCGCAGGTAGTCGTCCCCGATGGAGTGGCCATAGGCGTCGTTCACGCCCTTGAAGTGATCCACGTCCAGCAGCAGCAGGCTCAGCGGCTGGCCCGTGCGCTGCTGGCGTGCATGCTCGCGGTGCAAGGCCAGGTCGAAGGCGCGCCGGTTCGGCAGGCCGGTCAGGGTGTCGGACAGGCTTTGCTGCTCCAGCGCCTGGTTGGCCGCCTGGAGGGCCTGCTGTTGCTGCTGCACCTGCTGGTGGCTGGCGGCCAGCCGGTGCGCCATGCGCCGGTAGTACAAAAAACCCAGGCCGAGCACCAGCGCCAGCAGGGCGCCGGCCACGCTGGTGGTCTGCCACATGGCGCGCTGGCTGCGCTGGGCCACGTAGCGCTCTATGAATTGGCGCTCGCCGATCACATGCGCGGCGACGGATGCCGAGCTGTCGATGGCCGCCAGGTAGCGGTCGAACGCCGCCGCCACGCGCTGGTGCGCCGGCGTGGGGCTGAAGTAGAAGCGGTAGGAGCGCGGGTCATCGCGCAGGGTGTGTATGACCTCCAGGTCGAAGAACTCGTGCGCGTAGCGCTTTTCCTCAAAGATGTCCCGGCTGTAGACGGCCAGGTCTATCGCGCCCGCGCGCAGCGCCTGGAACATGCCCTCGCTGCCGGCCTGGTCGAAGCGGGTGAGCCGGGGTGCGGCAACCACGGCCTGCACCTGTGGCTCCAGCGCCACGCCCTTGACCAGGCCAACGCGGTAGGGCGCCAGATCGGCCAGGCCGTGCACCGGCAGCGGCCGCCCCTTGCGGGCGATGACGGCGTAGTAACTCTCGTAATACGGCAGGGTGAACAGGCCCAGCCGGGCGCGATCGGCCTGGTGGCTCAGCGGCATGAAGACATCGGCGCGCCCGTCCTGCACCTGCTGCAGCTTGTCGGCCAGGCTCAGGTTCTGGCCGGGCAGCAGGTCGTGGCGCAGGCCCAGCTCCCTGGTGATGAAGCACCACACATCGACGCCGATGCCGCTGTAGCTCTTGCTGGCCGGGTCGTAGCGCGCCATCGGCGGCGCATCCACCGCCAGCATGCGCAGCGGCGCCAACGCCCGGAACTCGGCCTTCTCCTGCGGGCTGATCGCTACCGGCTGGCGCAGGCGGACATGCCGCGCACCCGCGCAGTCCAGGGCCGCCGCCGGCAACGCGCAGCACAGCGCAAGCCATGGCGCGCACCGCAGCAAACCCTGTTGAAACCGCTGCCAGCCCATCCGTCAGCTGCCTATTCTGAAGTAACAAAACACTGCATTGTCGCTGCAGTCGTGTATCACAGAGCTTGGTGATCAGGCCTCGCGCAAGGTTATTTCGGGGGCGGCCGGTGACCGTGGAATCTGTTTCATCTTGCAAAATGGTGGTCACCGCATTGCTTTTCACTGGCTGCCTTGATAACCGCCCGCCTGCGCGCCTCGCTGATCCACCGGCTGTCCCTGACCATTTGGGGGCTGTTCCTGGTGTTGCTGCTGTTGCTGGCGCTGCTGGCCTATGCGGCGCTGTGGCTGGGGGCCGATCGCGTCGTGCCGCCGGTGCTGCAGAAGGTGGTGCAGCTCAAGGCGCAGGCCAACGAGGGTCTGCTGCTGCAGGCCGAGGCCAGCGCGCGGCGCCTGCATGGCGAGCTGCTGCAGCGGCTCGACGGCGCCGATGCACGGGCCGCAGAGCAACGCTTTGCGGCCCTGTTTGTGCGCGGTGGCGACGGCCTGTGGCGCCTGCGCCCGCAGCTGGTGGACACCCAGCGCGCGCCCACGCTGTACCTGCATGATGGCGCGCAGGGCCTGTCCGCCTCGGCGCGGCTGCGTGCCGTGGTCAGCTACGAGCTGCTGCGCGAGCAGGGGCCGGCGCTGGTGCCGCCGTTTTTCTCGGCCTACATGGACTTTGTCGAAGACGGCCTGATGGTCTACGCGCGCGGCATCGACTGGGGCGCCAATGCCACGGCCCAGGCCAGCAACGCCGGCTACCCCACCATGCAGGGCGCCGACCCGGGCAACAACCCCGGGCGCGAGCTGTTCTGGACGCCGGCGTACCTGGACGAGCAGGCGCGCACCTGGATGGTGTCGGTCATCGCGCCGCTGGACTGGCAGGGACGCTGGGTGGGCACGCTGGGGCACGATGTGTCGATTGCCAGCCTGATCGACTCGGTGGCCGTGCGCGACGACAGCCAGGCGCGGCAATTCATCATGAACCAGCAGGGCCGCCTGATCGCCCATTCGGACTGGAGCGCGCAAGCTGGCGCGGCCCCGCCGCCGCACCCGGCTGCAGCGCCCGACCGCGCACTGGAGCTGCTGCAGCAGATGGTGCAGGGCACGGGTGCCGACAGCGGCGCCGGGCGCACGCCCGATGGGCGCCAATGGGTGGCCTGGTGGCGCATCCGCGGCCCGGGCTGGTACCAGGTGCTGGTGCTGCCGCAAGAGCGCGTCAACGGCGCGCTGCGCCAGGGGTTGCTGGCCGTGGTCGGCGTGGGGCTGCTGGTGTTGCTGCCGGCCCTGTGGTGGCTGCGCCGGCGCGTGCGCCGCTTGCTGGCCCTGCCCTTGCGGCGGCTGACCCAGGCGGTCGATGAACTGGCCCAGGGGCAGGAGCCGGCACCCATCCGGCTGGCCAGGGCCGATGAGTTGGGACGACTGGCCAACGCCTTCGACACCATGGCCGCAGACCTGTCGCAGCAGCGGCGCTGGCAGATGACCCATGCCCAGGCGCTGCAGACCGAGGTCGATGAGCGCCGCCAGGTCATGCAGCGCCTGCAGCAGGAGCGCGCACGCCTGCTGGCGCTGCTGGGCGCCATGCACCAGGGCATCCTGTTCGTGGATACGGATCAGCATGTCAGCTACTGCAATGCCATGTTCCGCGAGCTGTGGGCCATGCCCGGAGGGCAGGCCATCGTCGGCCTGCCGATGGAGCAGGTGCTGCAGGCATGCCGGGGCCAGTTGCTGGCCGCCGCACGGCTGGACGAGCAGGTGTGCCAGAGCCTGGCCGGCGAGCCGGCGGCGGCCCCACTGGAGCTGGAGCTGGCGAGCGGCCGCATCCTGATGCTGGCCATCCACCGGGTGCATGACACGCAAAACGCTTCCATGGGCCATCTCTGGGTGTGCGAGGACGTGACGCAGCAGCGCCAGACGGCCGCGCAGCTCATCACCCTGGCCGAGCGCGATGCGCTCACCGGCCTGTACAACCGGCATTGCTTCGAGCAGGCGCTGGAGCGCTTCTTCCGTGAGTCGGCATGCCATGCACAGCCGGCGGCGGTGCTGTTTTTCGACCTGGATGAGTTCAAGTACGTGAATGACCGCTTTGGCCATGGCGCTGGCGACATGGTGCTGCTGCGCGTGGCGACGGCGGTCAAGGCCCTGGTGCGCGAGACCGATCTGCTCAGCCGCCTGGGGGGCGACGAGTTCGCCATCTTCATGCCCCAGGCCACGCTGCACAGCGCCCAGCTGCTGGCCGAGCGCGTGGTGCGCGCCGTGGCCCAGGCGGCGCTGCATATCGAGGGCGAAGGCCATACCCTGCGCCTGACGAGCAGCCTGGGCATCGCCCATTTCCCCACCCATGCCGCCAGTGCCCAGGAGCTGGTGGCCCATGCCGACACCGCCATGTACCAGGCCAAGCACCTGGGCAAGAACCGCTGGAGCATCTACCGCGCCGAGAGCGACCGTGCCCAGGCCATGGTCACGCGCATGGCCTGGAACGAGCGCATTGACCGCGCCCTGGCGGGCGGCCTGCTGCGCCTGCATTTCCAGGGCGTGTACCACGCGCAAGAGCGTCGACTGGCGCATCTGGAGGCGCTGGTGCGCATGGTTGATGAGGACAACCCCGAGCAGCTCATTGCCCCCGGCCAGTTCATAGGCCATGCGGAGAAGAGCGGCAAGATCCTGGACATAGACCGCTGGGTGCTGCGCGAGAGCATCCGCCTGCTGGCGGCGCACCCGCGGCTGCCGGCGCTGGCGCTGAACATCTCAGGCCGCTCGCTCGACGACCCGGATCTGCCGGGCTTCATCACGGAGCAACTCGCAGCGCAGGGCGTGGCGCCCGAGCGCCTGCTGGTGGAGCTGACCGAGACGGCGGCCATTTCCGACCTGGGCGACGCCCAGCGCTTCATCGACGCCCTGGAGCGCGCTGGCTGCACCCTGTGCCTGGACGACTTCGGTACCGGCTTTGCGTCGTTTGCCTACCTCAAGCACCTGCAGGCCCGGGTGCTGAAGATCGACGGCCTGTTCGTGCGCAACCTGCCGCGCGAGCATGACAACCAGGTGTTCGTGCGCTCCATCATCGAGGTCGCCCATGGCATGGGCAAGCTGGCCGTGGCCGAGTTCGTCGAAGACGAGCAGACCCTGCAGCTGCTGCAGGGCATGGGCGTGGACATGGTGCAGGGCTACCATCTGGACAAGCCCCGTGCCGATCACCCCGGCTTGCACGGCGATGGGCGCGCCGGCATCCTGCCGGCGTGAGGGCGCTGGCGCCTGCGGCATGGGGCCAGCCCCGCGCCAGAGTCGCTCTATCTGTGTAATAAAAACTATTAAATTTTCAAATAAATCTAAAAATTCTATTATTCAACCGTGGCACTTGCCCATTGATCCCCTTCCCCACCGCAACCCAGGAGATAGCCATGACCGACCCTCGCCCCCAATGCCCCGTCACCCACCTGACGACCGACTTTGGCGCCCCGGTGCCCAGCAACCGCGACAGCCTGACGGCCGGCAGCCGCGGCCCGCTGCTGGCGCAGGACGTCTGGCTGAATGAAAAACTGGCCAACTTCGTGCGCGAGGTCATCCCCGAGCGGCGCATGCATGCCAAGGGCTCGGGCGCGTTTGGCACCTTCACCGTGACGAAGGACATCACCCGGTACACCCGCGCCAAGATCTTCGAGAAGGTGGGCAAGCAGACCGAGATGTTCGCCCGCTTCACCACCGTGGCCGGCGAGCGCGGCGCGGCCGACGCCGAGCGCGACATCCGCGGCTTTGCCCTGAAGTTCTACACCGAGGAGGGCAACTGGGACATGGTGGGCAACAACACGCCGGTGTTCTTCATCCGCGACCCGCGCCAGTTCCCCGACCTGAACAAGGCCGTCAAGCGCGATCCGAAAACCAATATGCGCAGCGCCACCAACAACTGGGACTACTGGACGCTGCTGCCCGAAGCGCTGCACCAGATCACCATCGTCATGAGCGAGCGCGGCATTCCCGCCAGCTACCGCCACATGCACGGCTTTGGCTCGCACACCTACAGCTTCTGGAACGCGGCCGGCGAGCGCTTCTGGGTCAAGTTCCACTTCAAGACGCAGCAGGGCATCAAGAATTTGACCGACGCCGAGGCCGAGGCGCTGATCGGCAAGGACCGCGAAAGCCACCAGCGCGACCTGTTCGACGCCATTGCCCGCGGCGACTTCCCCAAGTGGACGATGTACGTGCAGGTCATGCCCGAGGCTGATGCCGACAAGGTGGCCTACCACCCGTTCGACCTGACCAAGGTCTGGCCGCACGCCGACTACCCGCTGATCGAGGTCGGCGAGTTTGCGCTGAACAAGAACCCCGAGAACTTCTTCCTGGACGTGGAGCAATCGGCCTTTTCGCCCAGTAACCTGGTGCCCGGCATCGGCGTGTCGCCCGACCGCATGCTGCAGGCGCGCCTGTTCAACTATGCCGACGCGCAGCGCTACCGCCTGGGCGTGAACCACCAGCAGATCCCGGTGAACAAGGCACGCTGCCCGGTGCACAGCAACCACCGCGACGGCAGCGGCCGGGTGGACGCCAACTATGGCGCAGCCCCGCACTACGAGCCCAACAGCTTTGGCCAGTGGCAGGCGCAGCCTGAATTTGCCGAGCCGCCTTTGCGCATCAGCGGCGACGCCCAGCATTGGAGCTTCCATGAGGACGACAGCAACTACTTCCAGCAGCCGGGCAATCTGTTCCGCCTGATGACGGACGCGCAAAAGCAGGCGCTGTTTGGCAACACCGGCCGAGGCATGGGCGACGCGCCCGAGTTCGTCAAATTCCGCCATATCCGCAACTGCCATGCCGCCGACCCGGCCTATGGTGCGGGCGTGGCCAAGGCGCTGGGACTGGATTTGCAAAAGGCGCTGGCCTCGCAGAAGGACGACCCGATGTTTGGCAACCCGCTGGTGGCGCTGCCAGTCTGAGCATCACGCGGCGCGCCGCCGGCGCGCCAGCCGCAGCCGCAACTGCCGCAACAGCTCCAACCACGCCAGGCAGGGCAGCAGCACGGCGGCGCCGGCCGCCAGGCCCGGCAGACCCGGGTTCCCCAGCCCCATCAGCGCGCCCAGGCCGGGGATGACCAGCAGGGCCGCCAGCAGCAGGCCCACGGCCGCGGCCATGGGCAGCAGCCAGGGGTTGGGCGCGCCGCCGCGCCCCGGCACCCGGCCGTCGCGCTGCGCCAGGATGAGCAGCAGCACGCATAGCACCAGGGTGCCAAACACCACCGTGCGGCCCTGGGCCATGCTCCAGCCCTGGGCCTGCAGCCAGGCCTGCGCGCCCAGCAGCAGCGCGGCGACGCCCGCACCCTGCAGCAGCGCCGGCCATAGCGCACGCAGGGCAAAGGGCGAGTCCGCCACCGCGCGCGGCGGGCGCTGCATGATGTCGGGCGCCTCGGGTTCGGCCTCGAAGACGATGGAGCAGGCCGGGTCGATGAGCAGCTCCATCAGCACGATGTGCACCGGCAGCAGCAGCGCCGGCCAGTGCAGCAGCGTGGGCGCCAGCGCCAGCGCGATGATGGGCACATGCACGGCAAACACAAAGCGCGTGGCCTTGCGCACGTTGTCATCGATGCGCCGCCCCTGGCGTATGGCCGCGACGATATGGGCAAAACTGTCCTGCAGCAGCACCAGCGCCGCGGCTTCGCGCGCCACGTCGGTGCCACGCTCGCCCATGGCAATGCCGACATGCGCGGCCTTGAGCGCGGGGGCATCGTTCACGCCGTCGCCGGTCATGGCCACCACGGCGCCATCGTCGCGCAGCAGCCGCACCAGGCGCAGCTTGTGCGCGGGCTTGAGGCGTGCGCATATGTCCACCTGGTGCAGGCGTGCGCGCAGGGCGCTGTCGTCCAGGCGCTGCAGCTCGTCGCCGGTGATGACCTCGGGGCGCTCGGACAGGCCCACCTGGCGTGCGATGGCGCGCGCCGTGGCCGGATGGTCGCCGGTCATCATCACCACGCGCACGCAGGCAGCGTGGCATTGCGCCAGGGCGTCGGGCACCTCGGGGCGCGGCGGGTCGGCCAGCGCCAGCAGGCCCAGGAACTCGAAGTCGAAGTCATGCTGGCTGGCTGGCCAGCGCGCGCCCTGGGCCGCGCCAGTCCAATGCCCGCGCGCCACGCCAAGCACGCGCAGGCCGCGTTCGGCCAGGGACTCGACCTGGGCGCGCAGGGCGTTGCGGTGCGCCTCGTCCAGGTGGCACAGGTCGGCCACGGCCTCCGGCGCGCCCTTGGTGGCCAGCAGGTGCATGTGGGGCTGGCCGCCGGCAAACACGCGTGTCATGGCCAGGATGTCGCTGGACAGCGGGTACTCGAACTCGGGCTCGCGCCCGTCCTGCACATGCTCCGTGCCCTTGAGCCACTCATGGCCAAAGTGCGCAATGGCCTTCTCCATGGGGTCGAACGGGTCGGCCGGCGTGGCCAGCATGGCGAACTCGACCAGCTGGTGGAACGGCTCGGGAAGCTCGTCGGCCCCGGCCGCGTGCCATGTCTGCGTGGGCGTGGCCAGCTCGGCCACGGCCATGCGGTTCTGGGTCAGGGTGCCGGTCTTGTCCACCGCCAGCACGGTGATGGCGCCCAGGGTCTCCACGGCCGTGATGCGCCTGGTCAGTACTTGCTGGCGCGCAATGCGCCAGGCACCCAGGGCCAGGAACACGGTGAGGATGACCGGAATCTCTTCGGGCAGGATGGCCATGGCCAGCGCGATGCCGGCCAGCAGGCTGTCCAGCAGGGGGCGGCCATTCCACCACCAGCCCAGCAGCACCTGGGCCGTGGCCAGCAGCAATGCCAGCGCCCCCAGGGCGCGTACCAGGCGGCGCGAGCGCAGCTGCAGCGGTGAACGCGGCGTCTCGGTGGCCGCCAGGCCCGCACCAATGCGGCCCACGGCCGTGTCGCCGGCGGTGGCCAGCACCCGCGCCAGGCCCACGCCGCGCGTGACCACGGTGCTGGCGTGCAGGCTGTCGGCGCGCGCATCATGAGCCTCTTCGGCCAGGGCTCCATCTGACAGCGGCAGCCTGGCCACCGGCACGGATTCGCCCGTCAGCAGCGACTCGTCCACCTCCAGCTGGCCGTTGAGCAGCCGCGCGTCTGCGGCGATGCGGTCGCCCTCGCGCAGCACCAGCAGGTCACCGCGCACCACCTCGCGCCCGGCGATGCGCCGCTCCACGCCGTCGCGCAACACCAGGGCGCGCGGGGCGGACAGCTCGCGCAGCGACTCCAGCGCGCGTTGCGTCTTGCGCTCCTGGGTGAGGGTGATGCCTATGACCACCAGCACCGAGCCGAGCAGAAATAGCGCCTCGCCCCGGTCGCCCAGCGCCAGATAGGTGCCGCCTGCGGCCAGCAGCATCAGGAACATGGGTTCGGTCAGCACCTCGCGCACGATGGCCAGGTTGGACTTGGGCGCGCTGTCGGGCAGCTGGTTCGGGCCGTCGCTGGCCAGGCGCTCGGCCGCCTGTTGGCTGCTCAGGCCCTGCAGCGGCTCGTCAGGGGTGGGCTGGTCTGGCATGGGGCTTGGCGCGGGTAGGGGTTTTACCCCAGTGTATAAGGGCGGCCATTGCCTGCAGCCACGCCCCCTGACCGATGACCAAGACCGAACACCCTGCCTATTTCGAACAACAGCATGAGCGGCTGGACGCGCAGCTGCATGCCCATTTGCTGGATGTCGTGGGTGGTGATTTCGCCGGCGCATTGCAGCGCCTGCAGCAGTGGCGGCGCGACCTGGACCGGCATACCGAGATCGAGAACGCCCGCCTGCTGCCCCATGTGCCAGAGGGCGCGCGCTGGGCCGCGCGCGTGTACCTGCTGGAGCATGAGCGCATCGCCCTGCTGGCTGACGAGTACCAGCAGCGCGTGCAGGCCGTCATCAATCACCCGCCGCAGGATGAACAGGCGCGGCGCCGCGCGGTGCTGGTGCTGCTGGACGCGGCCCACGCCCTGCGCCATGTGCTGGAGCACCACAACGAGCGCGAACATATCGCGCTGGCCCAGGAGCTGCCGCTGGAGCTGCAAAAGGCGGCCTGGGCCGACGAGCCAGCGTCCCAGGTCAGAACGCCAGGGTCTTGACGGTGGGTTTAAGCAGGTGGGTAGCCACTTCCGCTGGTTTGGCGGGGCTCACACCCGGCAGCAGATCGCTGGGCTGCTTGCCGGTATTGGGCAGGTAGAGCGCGCAGACCTCCACCTTTGCGCCGGCCTTGATAACGCCTTGCAGCATCTGCTGCGGCGTGACGTTGCGGGGCTTGAGGATTGGTTGTGCCTTGGCGGCGTCGGTGTTGGCCAGGGCGATATCGCCAGCGGCATCGCACAGCAACACCCGCACCGGCGCTTTTTGCTCCAGCGCCTGGCCAGCCAGCACGAGGCCTGCGCCCTGTGCCATGGGGCTGGCGGAGTGGATGGAAACAAACAGTTCTTCGGCATGGATGGCCGTGGCTGCGCAGGCGAGCAACAGGGCAGATGCGATCGACTTTTTCATGGAAAGGCTCCTGGGTTGGGGAAGGAAGAGAGTGAGCACTATATATTAGAAACATCTAATAAATATTGCTCGTCTGAAATCAGGGTCATTGCCTTCCATTAATCCAGGGTGCGGGCGTGAGCCGATGAGGCAGGCGATGGCACTCGAGGCGGGCATGCCAGGTGGTGTGCGTCAGTCCTGTGTCTGTGCGCCCGCGACCCAGCGCAGGCCCTTGCCGCGGCTGAGGTAGTAGTCGCCATCGGGGCTGATCACGACAGCGCGATAAGTCGCCGGGTCGGAAAAATAGCGCCAGCCGTGGGCTCTTTCCCCGGGGCCGGCGTTGTGGGCCACGGGGTGCATGCCATGGTCGAAGCCATTGGGGGCCGTTTGCTCGGTGCGCTGCTGGCGCTCATGCCGGTCCTCACGCTCGCCGGCGAGAACGGGTGCGCTGGCCAGCATGGCGATGGCGGCGAGAAGAAGGGTGGTGCGCATGATGATCTCCTTGACCGGTAGTGGCAGTCGGGAGTGACTGTGCTGCCAGTCTGCGCCCCGGGCGCTGAACCGGTGCTGAAGGCGTTGTTCACCGGCCGTTCATGCGCCGCCAAAGCGGCCCAGGCCCAGTTCGACCAGCGCCCCGCCGCGGCGCAGCAGCCATAGCGCCTCCAGGCCGTGCCGCTGCGCAAGCGCCAGGCCTTGCGCGGCGCCGGCGACGAGCAGGGCCGTGGCCCAGGCGTCGGCCAGCATGCAGTTCGCGGCCAGCACGGTCACCGAGGCCACGTCACCCCGCACCGGCGTGCCGCTGCGCGCGTCCATGCTGTGCGCCAGGCGCTGGCCGTTCACGTCAAAGAAGTGCCGGTAGTCACCCGACGTGGCCACGGCCAGATCCTGCAGCGCAAGCACGCCGTGTGCGCGGCGCAGCCCGGTCTGCGGGGATTCGATGGCCACGGCCCAGGGTCTGCCGTCGGCCTGGCCGCCAATGGCGCGCAGCTCGCCGTCGAGCGCGGCCAACGCCTGCGCCACGCCGTGGTGCTGCAGCACCTCGGCCATGCGATCCACGGCGTAGCCCTTGGCGATGCCGCACAGGTCGATCTGCAGCGGCGCCAGCTTGCGTGCGCGGCCCGCGTGCAGATCCAGCTCCAGCGTCTCGTGGGCCGGCCCATGGGCCAGGGCGCGCGCGGCGCGGATGGCGCTGGCGTCCGGTGCGCTGCGTGCGGCACCAAAGCCCCAGGCGTCAACCAGTGCACCTACGCCGATGTCGAAGGCGCCTTGGCTCAATCGCCCGATGTCGAGCGCGCAGGCCAGTATCTGCAGCATTTCGGTGGTCAGCGCGAACCAGGCGCCCACGGGCGCCTGGTTCAGCTGCACCAGGCAGCTGTCCGACCGCCAGGGCGACATCTGCGCGTCCACCCGTTCCACGGTGGCGGCCAGATCGCGTTGCAGCGCTCGCGCATCGATCTGCGGCGCCAGCTCGCAGGTTGCGGACCAGCGCGTGCCCATGGTGGGGCCGTGCAGCACCACGCGGGTCGTCTCCGGTGCCGCACGCTCAGAACAGGTCTTCGGCATAGCGTCCCGTGGCCTTGAGTTCGCGCACGCTCAGGCCCAGCGTGGCGGCGATGGTGTCCAGGACCTCGGTCACGGCGCTGGCCATGGGGCGGCTGCCGCACACGCGCACCATGGCGCCATCGGCCAGCAGCGCGCGCAGGCGCTGCGCGTCGCGGCGCAACGCGTCCTGCACGTAGCCGCCACCGCCGGGCACGCGCGAGAAGGCGGTGTGCACGCTGGCCACGCGCCGTTCGGTAAGCCAGCGCTTGATGTCGGCGCCGAAGTAGTGGTCGTGCGCCGGGTCGCGCGCGCCCAGGTACAGGTGCATGGGCGTGCGCCTGTCGTTGCGCCGTATGAAGCCGGCCAGCGGCGCCACCCCTGTGCCCGCACCGATCAGCAGCACGCTGGGCTGGCGGCCCTGCAGGGCAAAGCCCGGGTTGGGGCGGATGAAGGCCGGCACCTGTGCACCCGGCTGCAGGCCGAGCAAATGCGTGGAGCACAGGCCGCCGGGCCATTGACGCACGCAGATTTCCAGAAAGCCGTCGGCACTGCCCGAGGCCAGCGAGTAGTAGCGCGGCACGCTGCTGCCCGGCGCCAGGATGGCCACCAGGTCGCCCGGAGCAAACGGCGCCAGGCCATGCCCGCGCAGGCGCTCAAACCAGCCCGGCCGGGGCCAGTCAAAGCGCAGAATGGCCGCAGGACGCCCGTCCTGCGCGCCGGGGTAATCCTGGCGCGAGCGTAGCGTGAGTGCCGTGGTCGGTGGCAGCTGCGGCACGTAGTCCAGCACCAGCACCTGACCCAGGGCCTGGGCCAGCGTCTTGCCCCAGCGGGCAAATTCCTGGCCCGACTGCTGGTGTATGCATTCGAGTGGCAGCAGGGTCGGCCAACCGCGTGTGCGCAGCTGTGCGTCCAGAGCCTTTGCGAAGGAGCAAAAGGCCGGGTACTGCCGGTCGCCAAAGCCCAGCACCGTCACCGGCAGCGGGCGCACCGGCTGCGCCGCGATGCGTGCCTGCGCCTGGGCGGCATGTGCCGGCGCCTGCCCGTCGCCATAGGTGGCGGCCAGGATGAACACCTGCTGTGTCGCCGCCGTGGTCTGGAAATTCTCCAGCCCCGTGGTGTGTACGCGCCGGCCCGCCTGCAGCAGTGCGGCATGCAGCGCCTGGGCAAAGCCCCAGGTGCTGCCGCCCTCGCTGGCGACAAAGATCAGCGCATCGGCTTGCGCCAGCGGGCTGTTGTGCGCGATGTGCACCGCGCCGCGGTGCCCCTGCCTCCAGATGAGCAGGCCCGTGGCCCAGAACAGCAGCACGCTGGCGCCCGAGACGCCCAGCACCACAGCCCAGGGCCAGGCGCTCTCGCCCGTGTGCAGCAGCACGGCCCAGTCGTAGAGCCACTGCGCGCCCGTCGCGTCCTGCCAGGCGAGCAGCGCACCGCTGTGGCGATCCAGCCAGCCCTGGCCGCTGGATGTGGTGACGCGCCAGGTATCGCTGGTATCGGCGGCATCGGGCAGGTTGAGCCTGCGCAGCTGCGACGTGCGCAGCTCCTGTAGCAGGGGAATGCGGCCAGCGGGCAGGTCGGCGGCGCCTGCCCCCGAGCTCACCTCGGGCTCGGGCCCGGCCTCCAGCTGCACCAGGCCCAGCGTGCTCGTGCTCATGGTCAGTGCCGTCACCGAGGTCAACGCCAGGAATGCCAGCAGCACCCGGCCGCTCAGCACATGCAGGCGCTGCGCCAGTGTGCCGCGCACCCGGCCCGTCAACTGGCGCCAGCCACCCATGCGGCGCAGCAGCAGCACGGCGCCCGAGATCGACAGCAGCGCCAGGGCCAGCGCCGCCGCCGCCGCGCCCCAGCGCCCCGCGTCGCCCAGCAGCAGGGCGCGGTGCAGGTTTTTCACCCAGCGCGGCAGCGCCGAGGGCTGGTAGGGGCCCAGCAGCGCGCCGCTGGCGGGATCGACATACAGCGCCTGCGGCTGCTCGCCGTCAAAACCCAAGGCGGCGACACGGCCGGTGGGCAGGTGGCGGATTTCCTCGACGCCGGGCATATGGGTCTGCACGCGCTCGGCCAGCGTGGCCACGGGCAGATCGGGTGCGGCGGCCGGGGCCTGCCAGGCCTGATGCACGGGGTCGATGGCCAGCAGCGCGCCCGACAGGCCGAGCACCAGTGCCAGCGCGCCCAGCGTCAGGCCGAGCCAGCGGTGGATGGTTCTCCAGCCCATGGTGGCTCCTTACTGCAGCTGAAAGCTCAGCGACTGGATGTACTGCTTGCCGGCCTGGGGCTTGCCGGCGTTTTGCGTGGTCAGCGGCACGCGCAGCTCGGACGGACTGTCGCGCATGTTTTCCACGGCGACATCGACGTGGATCTCGTAACCGGCGTCGATCAGCGCGTCGGCCAGGTCGGCCGTTACCTTGAGCGTGCGGCCCGCGCCCACGCTGGCGCCGGTCACGCCGTTCAGGCGCCTGGCATCGCCGGCCGACAGGCGGTTCCAGCTTGCCAGGTGCTTGTAGTACTTGGCCTTGCCACCGGCCACCCACAGCGTGCCGGCGTAGGCCCCCTTGGCGTCCGTCAGATAGATGGCCAGGTAGGCGCCATCGCCGCCGTAGTTTTTCAGCTGAGCGCTGATGGTCACCGGGCGGCTGTGCGCCAGGGTGGGCAGGGCCAGCGCGCAGGCCGCGGCCAGGGTGCCGAGCAGGGGTTTGGACATGGTGTGCTCCTGGGGGTTAGGGTCTGTTACCACTATTTCTGCATCTGGCGGAAATAGTGGTAACAGACCCTAATCGATCTGACCGCGTGGCGAACCGCCTGGCGTGAAGACTGGGGCCGTGGATCCCTGGGCAGGGGGCGCGCCGTGCTCCTGGGTGCGGCGGCGCTCCTGGTCACGATGGCCGTCGCGGTGCTTGAACTTCAGCACGGCCAGGGTCTCGGGATCGATCCTGGCCTTGAAGCTGCGGCCGCTGGCATCCTGGCCGCGCACCTCGTAACAGCCATCGTCGATCTTGATGCGCTGCAGATCCCAGCCGCGCTGGGCGGCCATCTGGCGCACGGCCTCGCGTGACTGCCAGCGCTGGCTGGGGGCGTCGCAGTCGTCGTCGGCCGCGGCGGACAGGCTGGCTAACGCCAGGCACAGCGTGAGCAGGCCGTGGCGTACAAGGGTGCGGGGGCGCGGCATGGTGCTTCTCCTTGGTGTATGGGACAGGCGCTGTTCAACGCATTGCAAACGACTCGCGGAACAGGCGCCAGGGCGCGGTGCTGGCATGGGCGCCAAGCGCATCGCCCAGCTCCTGCGGGCCGCAGAACCAGATGTCCAGCGGGCCGCCCAGGGCTTCCAGCGTGCGTGGCGTCAGGCGCTGGCCCCGGGCGGCGTCGTGCACCGTCAACCCTACCTTTGGCTCGGCCTGGGCACACAGGGTTTGCAGGCGCGCCAGCAGCGCGTCGCGCGCCGCGTCGCGGGTGCAGTAGTGCATCTGCACCGGTTGCTGTCTGGCGTCGGCGCTGGCCAGGCCCGGCTGGCGCGCCTCCAGCAGGGCGATGAAGGGTGTCACGCCCACGCCCCCAGCCACCCAGACCTGCTGGCGTGCGCGGCTGCCGCGCCCGTCAAAGCGGCCGTAGGGGCCTTCTATGTCCACGCCTTGGCCGGCCTGAAGGCGCCGGGCCAGGGTGCGGGTGTAGTCGCCCAGGGGCTTGATGACCAGGCGCAGCAGGGCCTCGCCGCGTGCGTTCTCGCCCAGGGCGCCGGGTGCGCTGGCGATGGTGAAGGGGTGGGCGCCCTCGGCGCGGTCAAAGCGAACGAAGGCGAACTGTCCGGGGCAGTGGCCTGGCCAGCTATCGGGCAGGGCGCAGACCACCTCCAGTGGTGCGTCCGGCCCCTGGCCCAACAGCTGCACGCTGTGGATATGCGCGCCGTGGCGCCGGCGCAGCCCTATCCCGCCCGCCAGCGACCACAGCGCGGCGGCGCTGCCCAGGGTCAGCAGGCCGGCCTGCAGCAGGCCCAGCGGCAGCGCCCAGTAGGCCAGCGGCGTGAGCGCCAGGGCGTGGAACACAAAGCCCAGGTAGAGCAGCGGCATGGCGCGGTGCGTCAGGCGCCAGGGCCTGTAGGCCAGCAGGCGCTGCAGCAGGGTCAGGGCAATCAGGACGAGCAGGGCGTAGAAGGCCCATTCGCCCAGATCCTTGGCCAGGTCGCGCGCGTCGGTGAACCAGGGCAGCACGGCGTCGTGCGCCGGCTTGCCTTCGCGGCCCCAGGTGGCCTTGATGAGGCCGCCCCCCTCCTTCACGCCCCAGTGCAGCAGGGCGGTGATGCCCGCGCCCATGCCGGCCCATTTGTGCAGGCGGTACACCTGATCCATGCCGCCCAGCGGTCGCTCGATCAGGGGCAGGCGCAATGCCAGCACCATGATCAGGCCCATCAACCCCATGCACCACAGGCCTGTCAGATAGATGGCGTGCCGGCGCAGCTGCCACCAGCCCGTGGCCTCGCCCTGGGCATTGACCAGGGGGTCAATGCCCAGCTGGGCGGGAGCCACGGCCCACCAGGCCAGGGTGATGAGCGCCAGCCACAAGGCCAGGGCGGTCGCGGGGGAGAGGGTACGGCGCATGATGGACTTGCCTGGTTGAGTGAAGGAGAGATGGGGCGTGCGTCAGTCGTGCTGCTTGCGCGTGCGCGTGCGCTCCACGGCGCCGGTCTGGGCGTTGACGTAGAGCTTTACCGGCGCGCCCTGGGCGTTCAGCGCCTTGGCCTCGTAGCGGCCATGCTCGTAGTCGATCTCCAGGATGTCGCGGTAGCCGGCGGCCTCCAGGCGCTCGGCGATGTCGCGGATGGAGAGCTTTTGCGCCGGCGCGCTGGCGGCCGCGGGGCTGGCCGTGGCGGCAGGGGGGCTGGTCTGTGCCTGCGCCAGGCCCAGGCCTATGGCCGAGGCGGCAAGCACGGTGGCGATGAGGCAGCGGCGGGTGGTGGTGCTGTGCATGGTGAACTCCTTGAGGTTGAAGACCGCCAGAAACGACATGCTTCGGGCTTGGATTGCATTCTTCAAAACCATCGCTGAACCCAAGCTGAAGGCGCCGTTCATCTGCCATTCATCGGCGCCGCGCTACAACCGTGCCATGCCTGCCCTCACCCGCCTTCTCGCCCTGCTCCTGACGGCCTGCGCGCTGTCGCTGCCCGCCGCCGCCCATGACCATGATGAACACGAGCGCGCGCGCCAGGCGCTGGAGCAGGGCCGGGTGCTGCCGCTGACCAGCGTCATCGCCAAGGTGGAGCGCGAGCACCCGGGTCAGGTCGTCAAGATAGAGTTCGAGGAGGACGACGGCCGCTACATCTACGAAATCCGCCTGCTGCAACGCGACGGCCGCATGGCCAAGCTCAAGGTGGATGCCGTCGATGGCCGGGTGTTGAAGATCAAACGCAAAGAACGCAAGGAATAGGACGCGCCATGCGCATATTGGTGGTCGAGGACGAGCCCACGCTGCAGGCGCAGCTGGTGCAGGCCATTGCCGGCGCCGGCCACACCGTGGAGGCTGCGGCCGACGGGCGCGAGGCGCAGTACCTGGGCGAGGTCGAGGACTTCGACGCCGTGGTGCTGGATCTGGGTCTGCCGCTGCTTGATGGCCTGTCGGTGCTGCGCCACTGGCGCGCGGCCGGTCGCAGGATGCCGGTGCTGATCCTCACCGCGCGCAGCAGCTGGCAGGAGAAGGTGGCCGGCATGGACGCCGGCGCCGACGATTACCTGGCCAAGCCGTTTCATATGGAAGAGCTGCTGGCGCGCCTGCGCGCCCTGCTGCGCCGCCTGGGCGAGCACGCCAGCGCCGAATGGCAGTGCGGCGCCATCAGCCTGGACACGCGCGCCGCGCGCGTGCTCGTCGCCGGCCAGCCGCTGACACTCACCAGCCACGAGTTCAAGCTGCTGGCGCAGCTGATGCAGAGGAAGGGCGAGGTGCTCTCGCGCACCGAACTGGCCGAGCACCTGTACCCGCAGGACAGCGAGCGCGACTCCAACACCATCGAGGTCTTCGTCGGCCGGCTGCGCAAGAAACTGCCCGAGGGCAGCATAGAGACCGTGCGCGGCCTGGGCTACCGGCTGACCGATGGCGACGCCGCCGCGCCATGAAACACTCGCTGCGCCTGCGCCTGCTGGCCGGCATGCTGGTGTGGATGCTGCTGACCATCGCCGCCGCCGGCTGGGGCCTGCGCGCGCTGCTGCAGGGGCATGTCGAGCAGCAGCTGGCGGTGCAGCTGGTGATGGACCTGGATCACCTGAGCGGCAGCATCGACTGGGCGCCGGACGGGCGCCTGGACGTGGAAAACCAGCCCGACGCGCGCCTGGCGCAGCCGCTGTCGGGCCTGTACTGGCAGATCGACCGGCTGGGCGCCCAGCCGCAGGTGGCGCTGGCGCGCTCGCGCTCGCTGTGGGACCAGACTTTGCGCCTGCCCGCCGCCCCCAGCGCCTATCCGGCGCAGGGTCACAGCCTGCTGCGAATGGCGGACGCACGGGGCCGCGCACTGCTGGTCGTGGCGCGCACCGTGCAGCTGCCCGACGAGGGCGCGCCGCCGCTGCGCCTGGCGGTGGCTGCCGACGAGGCCCTGATTGCCGAGCCGATGGCACGCTTTACCCGCCTGTTGCTCATCGCCCTCGGCGCGCTGGCGCTGGCGCTGGCGTTGGCCGTGGTGCTGCAGCTGCAGCTGGCGCTGCGCCCGTTAAGGCTTTTGCGAGAACGCCTGGCGGCCGTGCGCGCCGGGCAGGCTGCGCGGCTGGAGGGGCGCTTTGCCCAGGAGCTTGAACCCCTGGTCGCCGAGTTCAACCATGTGCTGGCCGAGAACGCCGACATGGTGCAGCGCGCCCGCACCCAGGCCGGCAACCTGGCGCATGCCGTGCACACGCCGCTGACCATCCTGGCCAACGCCGCCGACGGCCAGGCCACACCCCTGGCGCGCCTGGTGCAAGAGCAGGTCGCCAGCGCCCGCCGCCAGGTCGATTACCACCTGGCGCGCGCCCGTGCCGCCGCCGCCGTGCGCGCCACCGGACTGGCGACGCCCGTGCTCGAACCCCTGCGAGCGCTCTTGCGCACCATGGCGCGGCTGCACGGCGCGCGCGGCCTGTCCTTTGAGCTGGCCGATGGCGCTCAAGACCTGGCCTTTCGTGGGGAGACGCAAGACCTGTACGAAATGCTCGGCAACCTGATGGACAACGCCGGCAAATGGGCGCGCACGCGTGTCGTGGTCGATGTGCGGCGCGAGGGCCAGCAGCTGTGCTTCACCGTGGACGACGACGGCCCCGGCATTCCCGAGGAGCAGCGCCAGCGCATGTTCGAGCGCGGCGTGCAGCTCGACGAGCGCCGCACCGGCAGCGGCCTGGGCTTGGACATCGTGCGCGCCCTGGCCGACAGCTATGGCGGCAGCGTGCAGGCACTTGCATCGCCGTTGGGCGGCGCACGCCTGGTGCTGCGGCTTCCGGCGGCGGCCTGACCCGGTTGCGCCTGATGCTCCCAGAGGTCCAGCCAAAAGCCAATGGGCAACCTCAGTCTCAGACTCTTTTCTTGCCTCTGGGGGAAGGCTAAGACGGGAGGAAAACTATTATTTTTATAGCTCTTTGCGCTTGTTGCATAAGCGTTGCGGCCACTTTTAACTCAAATATCGCCGCAGGTAGCGCCCCGTATGGCTGCCCTCCTGGGCAGCCACTTCTTCGGGCATGCCCACGGCCACCACGCTGCCGCCGCCCGCGCCGCCCTCGGGGCCCATGTCTATGAGCCAGTCGGCCGTCTTGATCACGTCCAGGTTGTGCTCGATGACGACGATGGTGTTGCCGGCGTCGCGCAGCTGCAGCAGCACCCTGAGCAGCAGGTCTATGTCGGCAAAGTGCAGGCCGGTGGTGGGCTCGTCCAGGATGTAGAGGGTGCGGCCGGTGTCGCGCCGTGACAGCTCCTGGGCCAGCTTCACGCGCTGGGCCTCGCCACCCGACAGGGTGGTGGCGCTCTGGCCCAGGCGGATGTAGGACAGGCCTACGTCGAGCAGTGTCTGCAGCTTGCGCGCAATCGTCGGCACATCCTTGAAGAAGGCGTAGGCGTCCTCCACCGTCAGCTCCAGGACTTGGGCGATGTTCTTGCCCTTCCACTGCACCTCCAGCGTCTCGCGGTTGTAGCGCTGGCCGTGGCAGATGTCGCAGGGCACGTAGACGTCGGGCAGAAAATGCATTTCCACTTTGACCACGCCGTCACCCTGGCAGGCCTCGCAGCGCCCGCCCCCGGCCGATTGCGAGACGTTGAAGGAGAAACGCCCGGGGCCGTAGCCGCGCTCTTTGGCGGTATTCGTCTCGGCCATCAGCTCGCGGATCGGCGTGAACAACCCCGTGTAGGTGGCCGGGTTGCTGCGCGGCGTGCGGCCTATGGGGCTTTGATCGACGTTGATGACCTTGTCGAAGTATTCCAGCCCTTCGATGGCATCGTGCGGCGCGGCCTCCTCGTGCGCGCGGTGGATCAGGCGCGCGGCGGCGCGGTGCAGCGTGTCGTTGACCAGGGTGCTCTTGCCCGAGCCGGACACGCCCGTCACGCAGGTGAGCAGCCCCACAGGGAATTCGGCGTTCACGCCCTTGAGGTTGTTGCCCGTGGCGCCCAGCACGCGCACGGCCTGCAACTGCCCTTGGGTGGCGCGGTGCTCGGCCAGGCGAGCCCTCTTGCGCTGGCTGGCGGCCGTCTCGGGAAAGCGCGACTTCGGCTTGTTTTCGTCCTCGGGCGCGGCGCCCTGCTGCAGCACCGGCAGCCAGGGCGTGCGCCGCGCGGGCACGGGCAAGGTGCGCGCGCCGCTCAGGTACTGGCCGGTGAGCGAAGCGGGATTCGCGCACAGCTCGGCATAACTGCCCTGGGCCATGACACGCCCGCCGTGCACGCCCGCGCCCGGCCCCATGTCCACGCAGTGGTCGGCGGCGCGGATCATGTCCTCGTCGTGCTCCACCACGATGACGCTGTTGCCCAGGTCGCGCAGGCGCGTGAGGGTGGCGATCAGCCGGTCGTTGTCGCGCTGGTGCAGGCCTATGCTGGGCTCGTCCAGCACATACATCACGCCGGTCAGGCCGGAGCCAATCTGCGAGGCCAGGCGGATGCGCTGGGCCTCGCCGCCGGAGAGCGTCTCGGCGCTGCGCGAGAGGCTGAGGTAGGACAGGCCCACGTCGTTCAAAAACCCCAGGCGCGCGCCTATCTCGCGCACGATCTTGTCGGCGATCTCGGCCTTGGCGCCCGAGAGGCGCAGCGCGCCGAACCAGGCCTGAGCGTCAGCCAGCGTCATGTCGCTCACGGCGTAGATGGCGCGCGCGGCCTCGGCCTCGCCGACCAGCACATGGCGCGCCTCGCGCCTCAATCGCGCGCCGCCGCATTCGGCGCAGGGCTGGGTCTGGCGGTAGCGCGCCAGGTCTTCGCGCACCACGCTGGAGTCCGTCTCGCGCCAGCGCCGCGCCATGTTCGGCAGGATGCCCTCGAAGGGGTGCTTCTTGACGATGGGCTGCCCCTTCTTTGGCCCGCTGTCCAGCAGATAGCTGAAGGCGATGTCCTCTTCGCCCGAGCCGTGCAGCACCACCTGGCGCACCTGCTCGGGCAGCTGCTCGAACGGCGTGTCCACGTCAAAGCCGTAGTGCGCCGCCAGGCTCTCCAGCATGGCGAAGTAGTAGCCGTTACGCCTGTCCCAGCCCTTGATGGCGCCACTGGCCAGGCTGAGCGACGGAAAGGCCACCACGCGCGCCGGGTCGAACAGCTCCTGCTGGCCCAGGCCGTCGCAGGCCGGGCAGGCGCCGCTGGGCGAGTTGAAGGAAAACAGGCGCGGCTCCAGCTCGCTCAAGGAGTAGCTGCACACCGGGCAGGCGAATTTGGCTGAAAACAAATGCTCGCGCCCGCTGTCCATCTCCAGCGCCAGCACCCGGCCCGCTCCTTCGGCCCCGCCGATGCGTAGCACGGCCTCCACGCTCTCGGCCAGGCGCTGCTGTGCGTCTGCGCGCACCTTCAGGCGATCGACCACCACGTCGATGTCGTGCTTCTCGGTTTTCTTCAACTCGGGCAGGTCATCGACCTCGTAAATCCGGCCATCGACGCGAAAGCGCACATAGCCCTGTGCCTGCATCTGCTCGAACAGCTCGACGAACTCGCCCTTTTTCTGCCGCGCCACCGGGGCCAGCAGCATCAACTTGGTGTCCTCGGGCAGCTGCAGCACGGCGTCCACCATCTGGCTGACGGTCTGGGCCGCCAGGGGCAGGCCGTGGTCCGGGCAGTGCGGCGTGCCAGCGCGCGCGTAGAGCAGGCGCAGGTAGTCGTGAACTTCAGTCACCGTGCCCACGGTGGAGCGCGGGTTGTGGCTGGTGGCCTTCTGCTCGATGCTGATCGCCGGCGACAGGCCCTCGATCAGATCGACATCGGGCTTGTCCAGCCGTCCGAGAAACTGGCGCGCATAGGCCGAGAGGCTTTCCACATAGCGGCGCTGGCCCTCGGCATAAAGGGTGTCAAACGCCAGGCTGGACTTGCCCGAGCCCGACAGCCCGGTGATGACGACCAGCCGGTTGCGCGGTATGTCCAGGTCGATGTTCTTCAGGTTGTGCGTGCGTGCGCCGCGGATGCTGATGCAGGGCGCGCGCAGCACCTGGGCCAGCGGGCGGCCGTCGGAATCATCGGAGGAGGGTGCAGGGTAGGTCACGATCGGGGCGGCGCTGGGGAACTCGCCATGATAGCCACGCGCACCGCGCCGCCCCCACCCGCGGCACGGCAAAACCACCCTGGGCGAGAATACGGGTTTTGCCTGACCACCGAACACCCGCCGTGTCAGAAACCATCTTGCCTTCCACCTCCGCCCCCGCTGCCCCTGCCACACGCATGACCGGCCCCGAGCGCCGCTCCAGCATGGGGCTGGCGGCCATCTTTGCCATGCGCATGCTGGGCCTGTTCCTGGTGCTGCCGGTGTTCATGCTGGAGGCGCGCAAATACCCCGGCGGCGACGATCCGGCCCTGGTCGGCCTGGCCATGGGCATGTATGGCCTGACCCAGGCCTTCTTCCAGCTGCCTCTGGGCATGGCGTCCGACCGCTTCGGCCGCAAGCGCGTCATCGTCCTGGGCCTGGCGGTATTCGCCGCCGGCAGCCTGGTGGCGGCGCTGGCCGATTCGGTCATGGGCCTGCTCGTGGGCCGGGCGCTGCAGGGCGCGGGCGCGGTGTCGGCCGCCGTCACGGCCCTGCTGGCGGATCAGACGCGCGACGCCGTGCGCACCAAGGCCATGGCCCTGGTGGGCATCAGCATAGGCTTGATGTTCGCCATCGCCCTGGTGCTGGCGCCGCTGCTGACGGCCCATATCGGCCTGTCGGGCCTGTTCACGCTGACCTTTGCCCTGGCCCTGGCCGGCGTGGCACTGATCGTCTGGGTGGTGCCGCCCGAGACGCGCCACCACGCCGACCTGCCGCAGGGCCGGCTGGCCGATGTCTGGCGCCATGCCGACCTGCGGCGCCTGAACCTGGGCGTGTTTGCGTTGCACACCATTCAAATGGCCATGTGGGTGGCCGTGCCCGCCCTGCTGGTGCAGGCGGGGTTGCCGAAGGACTTGCACTGGCATGTCTACCTGCCGGCGCTGGTGCTGTCGGTCGTGGCCATGGGCGGGCTGTTCTCCATGGAGCGGCGCGGGCGCCTGCGTGCGGCCCTGCTGCTGTCGATTGGCCTGATTGCCCTGGTGCAGGCGGCCCTGGGCGGCCTGGTGGCCGGCGGCGTGGCACCCGGGGTGATGCTGCTGGGCGGCCTGCTGTTCGTGTTCTTCTGCGGCTTCAACATGCTGGAGGCCACGCAGCCCAGCCTGGTCTCGCGCATGGCGCCGGCCAATCTGCGCGGCGCGGCCCTGGGCGCGTACAACACGCTGCAGTCCCTGGGCCTGTTTGCCGGCGGCGCCCTGGGCGGCGCCCTGGCCAAATGGGCCGGTACGGGTGGGCTGTTTGCCGCCACGGCGTTGCTGGCCCTGGCCTGGCTGGTCATCACCTGGCCCCTGCAGCCGGTGGGACGGGCCGGCGCGGGCGATGCCCATTTGCGGCCCTCCACCTGACGGCCGGGAGCCAGCCGCCGCACGCGACCCTTAAGGGTTAACGTGGTTCCGGCGCAACATTCGGCTTGCCTACACTGAATCAGCCCCCTGCCGCCGGGGCAGCGCGCGATCCCCACCAGGGCGCTCAACCATTCAGGAGACAAGTCATGGACATGCACCGCAGACAGTTCTTCCGCGTCAGCGCGGCGGGGCTGGTCGGGTCGAGTCTTGTGGCCATGGGGTTCTCACCCGCCGCCGCACTCGCCGAGACCCGGGCCTTCAAGCTCGCCAGCGCCACCGTCACGCGCAGCATCTGCCCCTACTGCTCGGTCAGCTGCGGCATGCTGATCTACAAGCTGGGCGATGGGGCGAAAAACGCCAAGAACCATGTGATCCACGTCGAGGGCGATCCGGACAACCCGGTCAGCCGTGGCTCGCTGTGCCCCAAGGGCGCGGGCGTGATGGACATGATCAACTCCCCCGGCCGCGTCAAGTACCCATCGGTGCGCGAAGCGGGCAGCAAGGAGTGGAAGCGCATCAGCTGGGACGAGGCCCTGACGCGCGTGGCCAAGCACATGAAGGCCGATCGCGACGCCAACTTCCAGACCAAGAACGATGCCGGCACCACGGTGAACCGCTGGACGACCACCGGTTTCCTGATGTGCAGCTCGTCCTCCAATGAATCGAGTTACCTCACCGTCAAGGTCGCGCGCGGCCTTGGCATGGTTGGAATCGATACACAAGCACGCGTCTGACACGCACCGACGGTGTCCAGTCTGGGCCCGACTTTCGGTCGCGGAGCGATGACCAATTCATGGACCGACATTAAAAATGCCGATCTGATCATAGTGATGGGCGGCAACGCCGCCGAAGCGCACCCGGTGGGCTTCAAGTGGGTGGTCGAGGCCATGCAGAAGCGCAAGGCCAGGCTGATCTCGGTCGACCCGCGCTTCAACCGCACGTCGGCGCTGGCCGACCTGTACGCGCCGATCAGAAACGGCACCGACATCGCCTTCCTGGGCGGCGTCATCAACTGGCTGCTCAGCAACGACAAGATCCACCACGACTACGTCAAGTTCAACACCGACGCCACCTTCCTGACCAAGCCCGGCTTTGACCTCAAGGACGGCATTTTCAGCGGCTACGACGCGGCCAAGCGCAAGTACGACAAGTCCACCTGGGGCTACCAGATGGGCGAAGACGGTTTTGTCAAGGTCGATGAGACACTGCAGGATCCGCTGTGCGTCTACCAGCAGCTGAAAAAGCACTACAGCCGCTACACGCCCGAGATGGTCAGCAAGATCTGCGGCACGCCGCAGGACAAGTTCCTGAAGATCTGCGAGATGCTCGGCGAGATGTCGGCGCCCGACAAGACCAGCACCATCTGCTACGCCCTGGGCTGGACGCAGCACACCGTGGGCAGTCAGAACATCCGCACCATGGCGATGATCCAGCTGCTGCTAGGCAACATGGGGCGCCCGGGCGGCGGCGTGAATGCGCTGCGCGGCCACTCCAACGTGCAGGGCGTGACCGACATGAACGCCTACGCCGAGGTGTTCTCCGGCTACCTGAGCGCGCCCACCGACAACGACGACACGTACGAAAAGTACCTGAAGCGCTGCACGCCCAAGCCCATGCGGCCCAACCAGTTCAACTACTGGAGCAACTTCCCCAGGTTCTTCAACAGCCTGATGAAGTCCTACTACGGCAAGGCGGCCACGCCGGAGAGCAACTTCTGCTACGACTGGGTGCCCAAGCTGGCCGGCGGCTTCGACGTGCTGCACATGTTCGAGCTGATGCACCAGGGCAAGATGAACGGTTTTCTGGCGCAGGGCTTCAACCCGCTGGCCACGGTGCCGAACAAGAACAAGCTCTCGGCGGCGCTGTCCAAGCTGAAGTACCTGGTGATCATCGACCCGCTGGAGTCGGAGACCGGTGACTTCTGGCAGAACTACGGCGAGTTCAACGACGTCAAGCCCGAGGCCATACAGACCGAGGTCTTCCGCCTGCCCAGCACCTGCTTTGCCGAGGAAGAGGGCAGTCTGACCAACTCCAGCCGCGTGGCGATCTGGAAGGAGCGTGCGGTCGATCCCCCGGGCGAGGCCAAGACCGACTCGGAAATCATGGCGCTGCTGTTCATGAAGCTGCGCGCCATGTACGCCAAGGACGGAGGCGCCTTCCCCGACGCGGTTCTGAACCTGGCGTGGGACTACGCCCAGCCGCTGGAGCCCTCGGCCAGCGAGCTGCTGCGCGAGATCAACGGCAAGGCCCTGGCCGACGTGCTGGCGCCCGCCGACCCGGCCAACCCGGGCGCGCCGCGCGCGGTGCTGGTCAAGGCCGGGCAGCAGGTGCCGGGCTTTGCCATGCTGCGCGACGATGGCTCCACCGCCTGCGGCAACTGGCTCTACTCGGGCTGCTGGAGCGAGGCGGGCAACCTGACCGCGCGCCGCGGCCTGGACGACCCCTCGGGCCTGGGCGTGTTCCAGCATTTCGGCTTCGCCTGGCCGGCCAACCGCCGCATCCTCTACAACCGCGCCAGCGCGGACAAGGACGGCAAGCCCTGGGCGCCGAACAAGAAGTACGAGTACTGGAACGGCAAGGCCTGGACCGGCCCAGACGTGCCCGACATGCGGCCCAATGCGGCGCCCGAAGAGAACGTGGGCTCCTTCATCATGAACCCCGAGGGCGTGGCGCGACTGCACGCCATCGGCATGGCCGAAGGTCCCTTCCCCGAGCATTACGAGCCGTTCGAGACGCCGATTGGCGTCAACCCCCTGCACCCGGACAACCCCCTGGCCATCAGCAACCCCGCGGCCCGGGTGTTCAAGGGCGACCTGGAGGCCTTTGGCAAGAAGGAGGAATTCCCGTATTCGGCCACCACCTACCGCCTGACCGAGCATTTCCACACCTGGACCAAGCATGCGCGGCTCAACGCCATCACGCAGCCCGAGGCCTTCGTGGAGATCAGCGAGGAGCTGGCCAAGGAGAAGGGGCTCAAGCACGGCGACCGGGTCAAGGTGAGCAGCAACCGTGGCCACATCATCACCAAGGCGGTGGTCACCAAGCGCATCAAACCGTTCGCGGTCAACGGCCAGCAGGTGCATCTGGTGGGCATTCCGTTCCACTGGGGCTTCAAGGGCCAGACCAAGAACGGCTACATCGCCAATACCCTGACCCCCTTCGTCGGCGACGCCAACTCGCAGACGCCGGAGTCCAAGGCCTTTCTCGTCAACATTGAAAAGGTGTAGCCATGTCGAGTCTGCAATCACAAGACGTGGTCGCCCGCTCGGCCACGACGACACCCCCACCACAGGCACGCGCCCATGTGCCCGAGGTCGCCAAGCTCATCGACGTCTCCAAGTGCATAGGCTGCAAGGCCTGCCAGGTGGCGTGCATGGAGTGGAACGACCTGCGCGACGAGGTCGGCAGCAACATCGGCGTCTACGACAACCCCAGCGACCTCACGCCCCAGTCCTGGACGGTGATGCGCTTCTTCGAGGTCGAGCCCGAGAAGGACAAGCTCGAATGGCTGATCCGCAAGGACGGCTGCATGCACTGCGAAGACCCGGGCTGCCTCAAGGCCTGCCCCGCGCCCGGCGCCATCGTCAAGTACGCCAACGGCATCGTGGACTTCATCAGCGAGCATTGCATTGGCTGCGGCTACTGCATCAAGGGCTGCCCGTTCAACGTGCCGCGCATCAGCCAGCAGGACAACAAAGCCTACAAGTGCACCCTGTGCTCGGACCGCGTGGGCGTGGGCCTGGAACCGGCCTGCGTGAAGACCTGCCCCACGGGCGCCATCACCTTCGGCACCAAAGAGGACATGGTGGCCAGCGGCCAGGAGCGCGCCGCCGAGCTCAAGGAGCGCGGCTGGAGCCAGGCCGGGCTGTACAACCCGGCCGGCGTGGGCGGCACGCATGTCATGTATGTGCTCAAGCATGCCGACAAGCCCGAGCTGACGCAGCTGCCCAAGGATCCCAGCATCAGCCCCTGGGTGTCGGTCTGGAAGGGCTGGACCAAGCCGGCGGCGCTGGCCGTGATGGCCGGCGCGGCCTTCACCGGCTGGTTCCACTACCTGCGCAAGGGCCCGATGGAAGTACCCGAGGAGGACGAGGAGTATGCCGACTCCCCTGACTCCAGGACGCAAGGAGAGCAGTCATGAAAAAGCTCCAGCTGCAACGCTACAACGCCGGCCAGCGCTCCAACCACTGGGCGACGGTGACCTGCTTCGTGCTGGCCGCCGTGTCCGGCTTCGCGCTGTTTCACCCGGCGCTGTTCTGGCTCACGGCGCTGGTCGGCGGGCCACAGTGGGCGCGCATTCTGCACCCCTATCTGGGCCTGGCCATGTTTGTGCTGTTCCTGGGCATGTTCTTCATGTTCGTGGGCGCCAACCTGTGGCGCGATGAAGACTCGGCCTGGCTGGAGTCCGCCGGCAAGATGGTCTCCGAAGGCAACCAGGCGGTGATGCCGCCGGTGGGCAAGTACAACGGCGGGCAAAAGCTGATCTTCTGGGTGTTCACGCTCTGTCTGCTGGTGCTGCTGGCCAGCGGCCTGCTGTTCTGGCAGGCCTGGTTTGCCTCCAGCGTGCCGATCTGGCTGCAGCGCATCGCCGTGCTGGCGCACGCCGTGTCGGCCTTCGTGCTGATACTGGCCGTGATCGTGCATGCCTACGCGGCCCTGTGGGTCAAGGGCACGCTGGGAGCCATGGTGCGCGGCCGCGTCAGCGTGGGCTGGGCCAAGCACCACCACCCGCTGTGGTACCGCGAGCAGGTGCAGCAGCAAACGCCCAAGGCGCACAAGTAGGCGTATTCCCCCATCGTGGGCCCGCCCCGGGCTGCTGCGCAGTGGTGCACACTGCCAGCAGCCTTTTTTCTGACCCTGATCCTGTTGCAGCCTTGAACTCCAGCGCCACCCATCGCCAGATCAACAGCCCCGAGGACATAAAGCAGCGCTCGGGCCTGGAAGTCCCCCCGCTGCTGCTGCCCGACCCCGGCAAGCTGTTTGCCGAGCGCGCGCTGCGCCTGCGCCAGCTGGCCGCCGGCCACGCCATGCGCGACTACCTGATGCTCATGGCCGTGGTCTGCGAGGCCCAGCACGCGCGCCGGCAGCAGTACCCGGAGGTACCCCTGCCCGATGCCGCGCAGGCCGCCGCCGCCGGCGAGTCCGGCGAGCCCCTGCTGGCCGCCGAGCACTGGCCGCGCGCCGCGCAGTGGCGCACCGAGCTGCGCGCCCTGCTGCGGCAGGTGCTGGACAAGCTGCCCGGTGACAGCCCGGCGCGCGCCGGCGTGCAGGCCGTCATGGCCCTGCCCGACGCGGCGCTGGAGCAGCAGGCCGATCGCCTGCTCGCCGGCATCACGCTGGGGCTGGATCTGGCCGCCGCGCCGCTCGTCGCCGCCGGCCTGCAGCTGTACTTCACGCACCTGGTGGCCGCCACCGGGGCCGCCCGGCCCCAGGCCTTCCAGGTGCCGCCGGACGCCACCCGCTGCCCCTGCTGCGCCAGCCTGGCCACGGCCAGCATCACGCGCGTGGGCGGCCAGCAGGACGGCCAGCGCTACCTGCACTGCGCGCTGTGCAGCGCCCAGTGGCACATGAACCGCATCCAGTGCACGCATTGCCTGGCCACGCAGGGCATTCACTACCAGTCGCTGCAGGCGCTGGCCGATGACAAGCCATCGGCCCAGCGCGCCGCCGTCGAGGCCGAGACCTGCGACGGCTGCCACCACTACCTCAAGACCCTGCATGTGGCGCGCGACCTGCATGTGGAGCCGCTGGCCGATGACCTGGCCACGCTGACGCTGGATCTGCTGGTGTCCGAGGCCGGCTTCGAGCGCCACGGCGTCAACCTCCTGCTGCTCTTTGGCGACGGCGACGCGCAGGCCGGGGGCGACTGATGAAACTGCCCGAAGAATCCGTGGTTCACGGTTCCCCGGCCCCCGCCAGCCCCCCACCCGCCGCACAACCACAGAACCTGCCCGCGCTCGACAGGCTGCTGCGCCTGCCCGCCTGCGCGGCGCTGCTCGATACCCATGGCCACACCCTGGTCGCCAACGAGGCGCGCGCGCTGCTGGCCACCCTGCGCACGCAGGCCCTGGCCGGCGACCTGGCGCTCGGTCAGATCGGCGCCGATGCCCTGGCCGCCGCGCTGGGTGAGCGCCTGCAGCAGCGCCTGCAGCCGGCGATGCGCGCCGTGCTCAACCTCACCGGCACGGTGATCCACACCAACCTGGGGCGCGCCCTGCTGCCGCAGGCGGCGCTGGCGCATATCCAGGCCATGATGGCCAGCCCGAACAACCTGGAGTACGACCTGGCCAGCGGTAGCCGTGGCGACCGCGACAGCATCGTCGAGGGCCTGCTGTGCGAGCTGACGGGCGCCGAGGCCGCCACCGTGGTCAACAACAACGCCGCCGCCGTGCTGCTCACGCTGGCGGCGCTGGCGCCGGGCAAGGAGGTCATCGTCTCGCGTGGCGAACTGGTGGAAATTGGCGGCGCCTTTCGCATGCCCGATGTGATGGCCAGCGCCGGCGCCCGGCTGGTCGAGGTGGGCACCACCAATCGCACGCACGCACAGGACTACGAGCGCGCCATCGGCGAGCACACCGCGCTGCTGATGAAGGTGCACACCAGCAACTACGCCGTGCAGGGCTTCACCAGTGCCGTGGACGAGGCACGGCTGGCGCCCATCGCCCACGCCCGCGGCCTGCCCCTGGCCACCGACCTGGGCAGCGGTGCGCTGATCGACATGAGCGCCTACGGCCTGCCGCCCGAACCCACGCCGCAGCAGATGCTGGCCTCCGGCTGTGACCTTGTCACCTTCAGCGGCGACAAGCTGCTGGGCGGCCCGCAGGCCGGGCTGATCGTCGGGCGCAAGGACTTGCTCACGCGCATCCGCAAGCACCCCATGAAGCGCGCGCTGCGCATGAGCAAGCTGCCCCTGGCCGCGCTGGAGGCCACGCTGCGCCTGTACCTGCGCCCCGAGCGCCTGGCGCAGGACCTGCCCACGCTGCGCCTGCTCACGCGCCCGCTGGCCGACATAACGGCCACGGCGCAAGCCGTGCTGCCCGCGCTGCAGGCCGCCCTGGCGCCGCGCTACCAGGTGCAGCCGGTGGCGTTGCAGGGCCAGATCGGCTCCGGCTCGCTGCCCGTGGAGCGCCTGGCGTCCAGCGGCCTGGCGATCGCCCCCGTTGACGCCAAGGGCGTGGGCCGGGCCCTGGCGCAGCTGGCCGAGGCGCTGCGCGCTCTGCCGCTGCCCGTCATAGGCCGGGTGCAGGACGACCGCCTGCTGCTGGACATGCGCTGCCTGGAAGACGCCCAAGTATTCATAGGTCAAATTGGCCTTTTGCGCTTATCTGACAAGCGCTGACAGCTATCAAAATGATTGTAGGCACCGCAGGCCATATCGACCACGGCAAGACCACGCTGGTGCGCGCCCTCACCGGCGTGGACACCGACCGCCTGCCCGAGGAGAAAAAGCGCGGCATCAGCATAGAGCTGGGCTACGCCTACCTGGACACGCCCGCGGGCGGGCGCATCGGCTTCATCGACGTGCCCGGCCACGAACGCCTGGTGCACACCATGGTCGCCGGCGCCAGCGGCATCGATTACGCGCTGCTGCTGGTGGCCGCCGATGACGGCCCCATGCCGCAGACGCACGAGCACCTGGCCGTGCTGTCGCTGCTGGGCATAGCGCGCGGCGCCGTGGTCATCACCAAGACCGACCGCGCCAGCCCGGACAGGCTGCAGGCCCTGCGCGCCGAGATGGCGCGACTGCTGCAGGGCACATCGCTGGCCGGCGCACCCGTTGTCAACGTATCGGCGCAGACCGGCAGCGGCATCGAGGCACTGCGCCAGCTGCTGTTCGACGCCGCCCAGGGGCAGCCACAGGCAGCGGCGGCCGGCGCCGCGCAGGGCCTGCGCCTGGCCATAGACCGCGCCTTCACACTGGATGGCACGGGAACGGTGGTCACCGGCACCATCCACGCCGGCAGCGTGCGTGTGGGCGACGAGCTGGCCATCAGCACCAGCGGCGGCGGCGCGCCACTGCGCGCGCGCGTGCGCAGCCTGCACGCGCAAAACCAGGGCGTGCAGCAGGCCCATGCCGGCCAGCGCTGCGCCGTGGCCCTGGCCGGCCTGGCGCGCGAGGCCGTGGCGCGCGGCCAGTGGCTGACCACGCCCGCCGTGGCCCAGGCCAGCACGCGCCTGGACATGCTGCTCACGCTCTGGCCGGGCGAGGCGCGGGCGCTGCGCTCGGGCGCCCAGGTGCAGGCGCATATCGGCGCGGCGCACTGCAATGCCACCGTCGCGCTGCTCGACGCCGCCCAGCTCGCCCCTGGCGCCACGGCCCTGGCGCAGCTGGTGCTGCAGGCGCCCCTGGGCGCCTGGCATGGCGAGCGCGTGCTGCTGCGCGATGCATCCGCCAGCCGCACCATCGCCGGCGCCCGGGTGCTGGACCCACAGGCCCCCACGCGCTACCGGCGCACGCCGCAGCGCCTGGCCGAGCTGGCGGCGCTGCAGCAACCAGGCGTGCCAGAGCGTCTGGCCGCCCTGCTGGCCGTGGCCCCGCAGGGCGTGGATCTGGCGCGCTTTGCCGCCGCCCAGGGGCTGCTGCTGGCGCCCGCGCTGCCAGCGGGCACGCTGGCCCACGACGGCTGGGCCCTGGGTGCGGCGCAGGCCGAAGCCCTGGCCGCCGCCGCGCTGGCCGTGCTGCAGGGCTTTCACGAGCGCCACCCCGACGAGCTCGGCCCCGACAGCGCCCGCTGGCGCCGCCTGGCCGCGCCGCGCCTGGCGCCCGCGCTGTGGCTGGCGCTGTTGGCGCGGCTGGCCGCTGCCGGCCAGGTGGTGCTACGCGGCGCCGTGGCGCACCTGCCCAGCCACGGCGCGCAGCTGTCGGCCACCGAGGAGCGCATCGCGCAAAAGGTCGCGCCCGCGCTCGCCAGCGCCGGCTTCGAGGGCGCCTGGGCGCGCGACCTGGCGCGCGATGCCGGCGAGCCCGAACCCCTGGTGCGCACCACGCTGTCACGCCTGGCGCGCCGCGGCGAGCTGCACCAGGTGGTCAAGGACTTGTTCTACCCACTGCCCGCCATGGCGCAACTGGCCGCCCTGGCGCGCCAGGTGGGCCAGGCGCACCACGGCGTGGTATTGGCGGCACAGTTTCGCGACATGACGGGCCTGGGGCGCAAGCGGGCGATACAAATTCTGGAATACTTCGACCGCATCGGCTTCACGCGCCGCGTCGCGGACATGCACCGGCTGCGCGGCGACTGCGCTTTGTTCGAAGTTTGAACCCGTAGGAGCGGCTTCAGCCGCGAATGGCGCCGTTCGCGGCTGAAGCCGCTCCCACGGCCGGTGCACGCTTCAAAGGGCCTAGATGAATATTGACCTGATTGGGGCGGAGCAATGACAACGGAAGGGCAACCACCCTGGTGGGTGGGCCGGGCTTCAAACCCGGTGGGTGGCGCCAAGCGCCGCCGGGTGGGTTCGACTCCCATGCCTTTCCGCCATCAAAAAACCAGGGCGCGCCAGCGCAGATCCATGGCCCGCGCCATGAACTGCACCGCACCGCCGCGCTCGCAGCCCGGCATCAGGTCTGGCGCGGCCAGGCCTTGGGCCGCCAGCGCGTCGGAGCAGGCAAACAGCCGCGCCCCCAGCTGCACCGCCTCGCCCAGGTTGTCGGCAATCGTCTTCTCCACCCGGCTGCTGGCGCGCAGGCCGGCCGCCACCGCCGGCACCAGCAGGCGCACGCTGGCGGCGCTGAAGTAGATCTCCACCGGCATGTCCATGGCCGCCGCCGCCGCCGCGTGAAAGAACGGCGTCGCCAGCCGCTCGGGGCAGCCAGGGTCGGCCGACCACAGCAGGATGGCGATGCCGGCCGCATCGTGCTCGGTAAAGCTCATGGCGCCGCCCCGGCGCCGCCCGCTGCCAGCTCATGGCCGTAGGCACGGGCATGCGCGGCCATGGCAGGGCCGACCGCGTCGCCATGCACCAGCGCGCCCAGGTCGGCGGCCCAGTCGGTCAGCGCCAGTTGCGCGATCCAGCCCGCGCCATAGGGGTCGGTATGCACCAAGCCGGGGCGCTGCTCCAGGGCTGGGTTGATGGCGACGATGCTGCCCGACACCGGGGTCTTCACCGCGACGATGGACTTGGCCAGCTCCACCACCGCCAGCGTCGCCCCCTGCGCCAGGGCCGTGCCCAGGCGCTTGGGGCGGCACATGTAGATCTCGCCCGACAGGGCAATGCCCAGTGCCGTGATGCCCACCGTGGCCAGGCCGTCGCCGTCCAGCCGCGCCCAGACCTGGTGCTCCAGCAGGTAATGCAGATCGGGCGGAAAGTGCAGTTGCAAGGCGCTCATGGACGGGGTGATGGCGTTGGGGCGAGGGGCATGATAGCCAGGGGCCGCAATTGCCGGAATACGGGCTGCAACAACCGCGCCGCTGTGCGCTATGCTGCGCACCTGCTGCCTCGGAGGAGGCCGCGCATTCAAGCTCATCTGGCCCGGAATCCTCCCCCCTGCCGTCCGGGCTACCGCAAAGGAATTTCATGGCATCCGTGAACAAAGTCATCATCGTCGGCAACCTGGGGCGCGACCCCGAGATGCGCACCTTCCCCAGCGGCGACCAGGTCGCCAACGTGCGCATCGCCACCACCGATCGCTGGCGCGACAAGAACACCGGCGAGAACAAGGAAGCCACCGAGTGGCACAGCGTGGTCTTCAACGGCCGCCTGGCCGAGATCGTCGGCCAGTACCTGAGGAAGGGCAGCCAGGTCTATGTGGAAGGCAGCCTGCGCACGCGCAAGTGGACCGACCAGAGCGGCCAGGAGCGCTACACCACCGAAATCCGCGCCGACACCATGCAAATGCTGGGTAGCCGCCAAGGCATGGGCGGCGGCCAGGGCGGCGGCGCCGGTGGCTATGACGACGGTGGCTACGGCGACGCCGGCGGCGGCTACGAGGCCCCGCGCCGCGCCGCGCCCCCGCAGCAACGCCCCGCGGCTGCCCCCGCAGCCCGCCCGGCCCCGGCGCCCGCCCCCGTGGCCCAGGCCCCGCGCGCGGCCTCGGGCTTTGACGACATGGACGACGACATCCCGTTCTGATACCCGTCAGCTGCCAATAAGCACGGGCGCCTCGGGCGCCCGTTACTATTTTATTGATAGCTTCTTGCGCTTATTCAGCGGGCGTTGCAGCCAAAAATCATGCTGAAACCAAACAGTCTCCGCATCAATCCTCGACCACGGCAATCACACCCCCGCCCAGGCAGACCTCGCCGTCATACAGCACCGCCGACTGCCCCGGCGTCACGGCCCATTGGGCGTCGGCAAAGCGCAGGTTGAAGGCGGCGCCGTCGGCCGCCAGCACGTTGCAGGCCGCGTCCTGCTGGCGGTAGCGCGTCTTGGCGGCGCAGCTGCCCAGGGCGGGCGGGTGGCCGGCGATCCAGCTCGCGTCCTGCGCGCTCAGGCCGTGCGACAGCAGCCAGGGGTGGTCGTGCCCCTGCACCACGCGCAGGGTGTTGGTCGCAAGCTCCTTGCGCGCGACGAACCAGGGGGCATGCTCGCCGGCGCCGCGCTGCGCGCCTTTTTCTTTCACGCCACCTATGCCCAGCCCCTGGCGCTGGCCCAGGGTGTAGAAAGACAGACCCACATGCTTTCCCAGCTTGCGACCCCGGTCATCGACGATGGGGCCGGGCGCATGGCTGATGTAGCGGTTTAAAAATTCGCGAAACGGCCGCTCGCCGATGAAGCAGATGCCGGTCGAATCCTTCTTCTTCGCATTCGGCAGGCCGATCTCGGCGGCGATGCGGCGCACCTCGCTTTTGTGCAGCTCGCCCACGGGGAACAGCGTGCGCGACAGCTGCGCCTGCGTCAAACGGTGCAGAAAGTAGCTCTGGTCCTTGGACGGATCCAGCCCCTTGAGCAGCTCGAACAGTCCCGTGGCCGGATTGCGGCGCACGCGGGCGTAATGGCCGGTGGCGATGCTTTCGGCGCCCAGCGCAAAAGCATGGTCCAAGAATGCCTTGAACTTGATCTCGGCATTACAGAGAACGTCCGGGTTGGGCGTGCGCCCGGCCTGGTACTCGCGCAGGAACTCGGCGAACACGCGATCCCTGTACTCGGCCGCAAAGTTCACATGCTCGATCTCTATGCCGATCACATCGGCCACGGCGGCTGCGTCCACGAAGTCGATGTTGGACGAGCAGTACTCGCTGTCGTCGTCATCCTCCCAGTTCTTCATGAAGATGCCGACCACCTCGTGGCCCTGTTGTTTCAATAGATAGGCCGTGACGGCGGAATCCACCCCGCCGGAGAGGCCCACCACCACCCGTTGTTTCGTCATAGGTGTGCGATTATCCCGCTCTACCCCGGCCGGGCGGCCCATGGGGTCAACATGAGGCGCCGGACGATGGAACTGCGGCAACTGCGATATTTCGTGCGTGTGGTGGAGCTGGGCTCCATGGGCCGCGCCGCGATCGACCTGAACCTGGTGCAGTCGGCCCTGAGCCAGCAGGTCGCGCGCCTGGAGGGTGAGCTGGCCACGCGCCTGCTGCACCGCACGCCGCGCGGCGTGGCGCCCACCGAGGCCGGGGCGGCCTTCTTTCGCGAGGCCCGGCTGACCCTGCGCCATGCCGAGCAGGCCGCGCGCGCGGCGCAGCAGGCGCGGCTGTCGGGCACGGTCACCATGGGCCTGGCGCCCACCACCTCGGCCGTGCTGGGCCTGCCGCTGATGCAGGCCATGCGCGCACGCTACCCCGATGTGCGGCTGCACATGGTGGAGGGCATGTCGGGCCACCTCTCGGCCATGCTGCACGCGCGCGATCTGGATCTGGCGGTGCTGTTCGACTCGCGCCTGCACCAGGCCGCGCAGGCCGGGCGCGGCCCGCGCTGGCAGGTGCAGGCATTGCTGGAGGAAGACCTGTTTCTGATGCGCGGCGCGGCCGCCGCCCGCCTGCCGGCGCAGGTGACCCTGGCCGACCTGCAGGACGAGCCCCTGATCCTGCCCACCGGCCCGCACGGCCTGCGCAGCACGCTGGACACGGCCTTTGCCAGCGCCGGCATTGCACCGCGCGTGGTGCTGGAGGTGGATTCGCTGGCCATGGTGATGGCCGCCGTCGATGCCGGCCTGGGCGCCACGGTGCAGCCCTGGGCCGCCCTGGGCCGCTACCCGGATGCGGACACGCGCTTTCAATGCGCGCTGCTGACCGGCGCGCCGGTGCGGCGGGTGAATCTGCTGTGCAACCTGCCCGACGAAGAGCTGTCACCCGCGGCACTGGCCGCGCGGGTGGTGCTGCTGGACTGCGTGCGCGCCCTGGTGGCCGAGGGGCGCTGGTCCGGCACCCGCCTGATGGCCGAGCCCCCGGCCACGCCGGCCGCCTGATCGGCACGCGCCGGTCATCAGTGATCGTGATGACCCCATGCCCCCGCCGGCCTGTGCGCCGCGCGGGATGCGGCCTACAGTCGGCGCATCCCATTCGATAGAAGCGGCGCGCCTCGACGTGCGCCAGAACATCACCATGCAATCTCCCACGATGGACGCCGATGTCCTGGTCATCGGCGGCGGCAACGCCGCGCTGTGCGCCGCGCTGATGGCGCGCGAGGCGGGTGCGCGCGTGCTGCTGCTCGAATCGGCCCCGCGCGACTGGCGCGGCGGCAACTCCGCGCACACGCGCAACCTGCGCTGCATGCACGACGCACCGCAGGACGTGCTGGTCGATGCCTACCCCGAAGAAGAGTATTGGCAGGACTTGCTGAAAGTGACCGGCGGCATTACCGACGAGCACCTGGCACGCCTGGTGATCCGCCACTCGTCGGCCTGCCGCCCCTGGATGCGCCGCCACGGCGTGCGTTTTCAGCCCGCGCTGGCCGGCACGCTGCATGTGGCGCGCACCAATGCCTTCTTCATGGGCGGCGGCAAGGCGCTGGTCAACGCCTACTACCGCAGCGCCCAGGCGCTGGGCGTGCAGGTGCGCTACGACTCGCCCGTCGATCGGCTGGACATCGAGGACGGGCAGTTCCAGGCCGCCTGGGTCCAGGGCCAGCGCATCACGGCCAAGACCTGCGTGCTGGCGGCCGGCGGCTTCGAGTCCAACCGCGAATGGCTGCGCGAGGCCTGGGGCCAGAATGCGCGCGGCGAATGGCCGGCGGACAACTTCCTGATCCGCGGCACGGCCTACAACCGCGGCGTGCTGCTCAAACACCTGCTCGATGACCACGGCGCCGACCGCATCGGCGACCCCACGCAGGCGCACATGGTGGCCATCGACGCACGCGCACCGCTGTACGACGGCGGCATCTGCACGCGCATCGACTGCGTATCGCTGGGCGTGGTGGTCAACCGCGAGGCGCGCCGCTTCTACGACGAGGGCGAGGACTTCTGGCCCAAGCGCTACGCCGTCTGGGGCCGCCTGGTGGCGCAGCAGCCGGGGCAGATCGGCTACTCCATCATCGACAGCAAGGCCATAGGCCGCTTCATGCCGCCGGTATTCCCCGGCGTGCGTGCGGACAGCCTGCCCGAGCTGGCGCAGAAGCTGGGCCTGGACGAAACCACCTTCATGCAGACGCTGACCGACTACAACCGCGCCTGCCGCGTGGGCCGGTTCGACCACACCGTGCTCGACGACTGCCACACCGAGAACCTGGCGCCGCCCAAGACCCATTGGGCGCGCCCCATAGACACGGCCCCCTTCTACGGCTACGCACTCAAGCCGGGCGTGACCTTCACCTACCTGGGCCTTCAGACCGACGACACCGCCGCCGTGCGCTTTGCCGGCCGGCCCAGCCGCAACCTGTTCGTGGCCGGCGAGATGATGGCCGGCAACGTGCTGGGCAAGGGCTACACCGCCGGCGTGGGCATGAGCATTGGCACCGCCTTCGGCCGCATCGCGGGCGCCAATGCCGCATTGGCAGAAAAACAGCAGAAAGCGCAATCCCTGCAAGCGCTGACAGCTACTGAAATGAAAGCAAACCATGTCATCGCTTGAGGCCTTGCAAGAACTCACCCGCGACGCCCGCGCCCTGGCGCTGGGCGAGGTCATACCCCCCTCGGCCGCCGAATCCGAGGTGGCACGCGTCATGCAGATCTGCAACGCCTGCCGCTACTGCGAGGGCTTTTGCGCCGTGTTCCCGGCCATGACGCGCCGGCTCGAATTCCTCAAGGCCGACGTGCACTACCTGGCCAACCTGTGCCACAACTGCGGCGCCTGCCTGCACGCCTGCCAGTACGCGCCGCCGCACGAGTTTGCCGTCAACGTGCCGCAGGCCATGGCCCGGGTGCGCGGCCAGACCTACCACGACTACGCCTGGCCGCTCGCGCTCGGACAACTCTACAAGCGCAATGGCCTGACGCTGTCGCTGGCCCTGGTGGCCGCGTTGACGCTGTTCCTGGCGCTGGCCGCCGCGCTCAAGGGCGGCTGGGGTGCGCTGTGGGGCGTGGACCTGGGCGCCAACTTTTACCACCTGTTCCCGCACAACCTGATGGTGGGCCTGTTTGCGCCCATCTTCCTGTTTGCGGTGCTGGCGCTGGCCATGGGCGTGCGCGGCTTCTGGCGCGACGTCAAGCCCGCCACCAGCGGCGCCGACGTGAGTGACGCCGCCGCCAGCGAGGCCGCGCACGACGTGCTGCGCCTGAAATACCTGGACGGCGGCCATGGCGACGGTTGCAACAACGAGGACGACGCCTTCAGCCTGACGCGCCGGCGCTGCCACCACCTGACCTTCTACGGCTTCCTGCTGTGCTTTGCCGCCACCTCGCTGGCCACGGTGTACCACTATGCCTTTGGCTGGGTGGCGCCGTATGACCTGCCCAGCCTCCCCAAGATCCTGGGTGCGGTGGGCGGCGCCAGCCTGATGCTGGGCACGGCCGGCCTGTGGCGCCTGAACCTGCGCCGCCACCCGCTGCAGGGCGACGCCGCCCAGAAACCCATGGACCTGGGCTTCATCGCCCTGCTGTTCCTGGTGGCCGCCAGCGGCCTGGCGCTGTGGCTGGTGCGCATCACCCCGGCGGCCACGCCCGCCCTGGCCCTGCTGCTGTGCCTGCACCTGGGCGCGGTGATGGCGCTGTTTGCCACCATGCCCTACGGCAAGTTTGCCCACGGCATCTTCCGCACCGCGGCGCTGCTGCGCCACAACACCGAAAAGCGCCGGCCCAACCCCATAGGCCCGGGCAGCGACTGAAACACCACAAAAACAATAGCTGTCAGCGCTTGCCCCACAAGGGCTGCAGCCCTATTTCACTTAAAACGTCCGCCAAGGAGCCTCACGATGAAAAAACGCACCCTGATCCAGGCCGCCGCCGCAGCGGCCGCCTCGCTGGCCTTTTCCAGCCCTGCGCTGGCGCAGGACTTTCCGCCGGCCAAGCCAGTGACGCTGGTGGTGGGCTTTGCCGCCGGCGGCGCGGCCGATGCGGCGGCGCGGCTCATCGCCAAGAAGCTGGGCGAGAACATCGGCCAGAGCGTGGTGGTGGACAACAAGGGCGGCGCCGGGGGCAACATCGCCCACCAGCAGGTGGCGGCGGGCGCTGCCGACGGCACCGTGCTGCTGCTGGGCTCGGTAGGGCCGCTGACGATTGCGCCGCACCTCATGAAGCTGCCCTACGACCCGTTCAAGGACCTGGCGCCCATCACCGGTGGCGTGTATTTCCCCAACGTGCTGGTGGTGCATAAGGCCGCCGGCGCGAAGACGCTGGCCGAGTTCGTCCAGCTGTCCAAAAAGAAGCCCGGCAGCGTGGACTTTGCCTCTACCGGCGCGGGCTCGGCATCGCACCTGGCGGGTGAGCTGTTCAACCAGCGCGCCGGCATCGACATGGTGCATGTGCCCTACAAGGGCGGCGCGCCCGCGCTGCAAGACCTGCTGGGCGAGCGCGTGACCAGCTACTTTGCCGCCCCGCCCACGGCCATGCCGCATGTCGAGACCGGCAAGCTGATCCCGCTGGCCACCACGGGGCTGACGCGCCCGGCCTACCTGCCCCACATACCCACCGTGGCCGAGTCGGGCTACCCCGGCTTTCAGGCGCTCAACTGGTATTCGTTCATGGCCTCGGGCAAGACGCCCGCGCCGCTGCTCGAACGCTGGAACCAGGAGATCGTCAAGGTGCTCAACGACCCCGGCGTGAAGGACGCGCTGAACAAGCACGGCCTGTCGCCCCACCCGACCACGCGCGCCGAGTTCGCCAGCTTCATGAAGAAGGAATACGACCAGTGGGGCGCCATCGTGCGCGAGCGCAAGATCACGGGGCAGTGAGGCCGCTGCCACGCACTGACGGCTTCTGGACTCAGCCGCCCGCCAATACCTTGTAGAGGTAGGAGCGCGAGATGCCCAGCGCCTGTGCCGCACGCTTCTTGTTGCCGCCATGGCGCGCAATGGCGTCGAGGATGGCCGCGTGCTCCAGGCTCCTCAAAGGCATCTCCGCAGGCGCAGGCGGCGCCATGGGCGGCTGCGCCGGCCGGGCCGGCAGATCCTGGTGGCGGGCAAAGTTCTCGACGCTCAGCAGCTGGCCGTCGCAGAACACCAGGGCCTCCTCGACGCGCTGGCGCAACTGGCGCACATTGCCCGGCCAGCTCTGCTGCGCAAGGTAGCTCATGACGCCCGGCGCTACGCGCGGCAGGGCGAGCCCATTGCGCTCACAGAACGACTCGGCGAAGCGCTGCATCAGGGCCGGAATATCTTCCACGCGCTGGCGCAGCGCGGGTACCTGCAGCACGACGCCGCTCAAGCGGTAGAACAGATCCAGCCGGAAGCGCCCGCTGTCGATCAGTGCGCGCAGGTCGCGGTGCGTGGCGGCGACGATGCGGAAGTTCACGCGCCGCCCTTCGCGTGCGCCCAGGCGCTGCACATGCCTGTCCTCCAGCACACGCAGCAGCTTGACCTGGATCTCCAACGGAATGTCGGCCACCTCGTCGAGGAACAGCGTGCCGCCCTCGGCCTGCTCCAGCTTGCCGGGCTGGCCCTGCCTCTTACCGCCGGTGAAGGCGCCGGCCTCGTAGCCGAAAAGCTCGGCCTCGATCAGCGTCGCGGGCAGCGCGGCAAGGTTCAGGCTCACCAGCGGCGCCTGGGCATCGCGCCCGCGCGCGTGCAGGGCCTGGGCCACCAACTCCTTGCCGGTGCCGCTTTCGCCGAGGATGAGCACGGGCACGTCCAGCGGCGCCACGGCGTCGATCTCGCGCGCCAGGCGCTGCATGGGCGCGCTGCTGCCCACCATCGCGTTAAGGGATGGCGTGCGCTTGAGCTGGTGCAGTTCGCGCTTGTAGTGCTGCACCTCGTCGTGCAGCTGGTTCAGGCGCTGCTGCATGCGGTTGAGCGCCTGCACGCCGCTGAAGCTGACCTGGCCCACGGCGCCCACGAGCACGCCGCCCTCGAAGACCGGAATGCGGTTGACGATACGCGTCACGCCGGGGCGGAGCTGCTGCATTTCGCCGATCTCGGCCTTGCCGCTGCGGGCCACCTGCGGCAGGCGCGAGTTGGGGATCACCTCCTCGGCCCTGCGGCCCGTGGCCGCACCCGGCGCCAGCCCGAGGAACTTCTCGTGCACGGGGCTGATGTAGCGCATCATGCCCTCGTGGTCAGCCACGGTGATGGCCTGGTAGGGATTGGTGAGGAACATGTTCAGGATGGCGAATGCAAACGGCACGGACGCCACGAAGTCGAGCAGCGCGGCCGATTCGTCGGCCGAGCGCACCAGGACGACTTCCACGGCCTCGTCGCCCAACGCTACCACCGCGTAGCGCCCGCCGGCGCCGCACCCACCGGGCACATCCACGTGGAACAGCGTGCCCGGTTCCGGCTCGCGCGCGGCCCGCTTCTCACCCACGACAGCGCACAGCAGCGGATCGCGCGCCAGCCCGAGCCGTACCACGGGCGTGGGCTCGCCGCGCTGCCAGACAAGAACACCAAACCGCTGGTCGGAAAGAAAGGCTGTCTGCATCGATCTCCTTTGTGTGTTTTCGGTAAACACATTGTCCTCAGTGTCCACCGCATATGTCCATCACAAGGACACTTATTGCCTGCGTCAGAAAATATTTATAAAAATCAATAGCCTGCAGTTTGGCATGGTTTGTGCTTTTTCTTGCACACAGGAGGCAATGACATGAGCTGGCAACCCGAAGTGGATGAAATCGCATACCGCCATGCGCTGGCGGCGAAGATGGGCGGAGACGACAAGGTGGCGCGCCACAAGGCCGCGGGCAAGCTGACGGTGCGCGAGCGCATCGACGCTTGCACGGACCCGGATTCCTTTACAGAAGTGGGCTCGCTCACCGGCTCGGGCCAGTACGACAGCCTGGGCCGGCTCATGGAGTTCACCCCGTCCAACCTGGTGATGGGGCGCGCACGCATAGGCGGGCGACCCGTGGTGGTGGTTGGCGACGACTTCACCGTGCGCGGCGGCGCCAACGACGGCGCCGTGGGCGACAAGCTGATCTTCGCCGAGAAGATGGCCCACGACCTGCGCCTGCCCATGGTGCGCCTCGTCGATGGCACGGGCGGCGGCGGCTCGGTTCGTAATATCGAGACCAAGGGCTATACCAGCGTGCCGACCATGAAGGTCTGGAGCCAGGTGGTGCAAAACCTCTCCGCCGTACCTGTAGTGTCGCTGGCGCTGGGTTCGGTGGCCGGCATGGGCGCAGCGCGTGTGGCGTCCAGCCACTATTCGGTGATGGTCAAGGGCACAGCCCAGTTGTTCAACGCCGGACCACCGGTCGTGGCGCGTATCGGCCAGAACGTGACCAAGGAAGAACTGGGCGGCAGCCAAATCCACACGCGCAACGGTGTGGTGGACGACGAGGTGGCCAGCGAGGAGGAAGCCTTCGATCGCATACGCCGTTTCCTGTCTTACCTGCCATCGTCGGTGCATGAGCTGCCCGCGCGCGGCGAGGTGCGGGACGATGCCGCGCGCCGCGACGAATGGCTGCTCTCGGCCATTCCGCGCGACAGCCGCAAGGTCTACAAAATTCGCCCCATTGTCGAATGCCTGGTGGATCAGGGCTCGTTCCTGGAAATGGGCCGCCACTGGGGCCGTGCCATCGTCACCGGACTGGCACGTGTCGACGGCTGGCCCGTGGCCGTGGTGGCCAGCGACCCATATTTCTACGGCGGTGGCTGGGACGGCCCCTCGGCCGAGAAATTCACGCGCTTCGTCGATCTGGCACAGGCCTTCCACCTGCCGGTGGTGAACCTAGTCGATATCGCTGGCTTCCAGATCGGCGTCGAGGCGGAGAAAGCCGGCATCATGCGCTACGGCGCACGTGCACTGGCCGCCGTTTACCAGGCCACGGTGCCGTGGTGCAGCATCATCGTCCGCCGCGCCTATGGCGTGGCCGCCGCCGGTCACCAGCACATGGGGCGCTTCAACTTCCGCTACGCCTGGCCATCGGCCAACTGGGGCTCGCTGCCCATAGAGGGCGGGCTCGAGGTGGCCTACAAGGCCGAGATCGAAGGCGCCGACGACCCGATGCAAAAGCGCGCCGAGATCGAGCAGCGCGTGCGCAGCCTGACCTCGCCGTTCCGCACGGCCGAGGCCTTCGGCATCGACGAGGTGATCGACCCGCGCGACACGCGCCGGCTGCTGTGCGAGTTCGCCAACCTGGCCGCGCCGCTGCGCGAGGCCGGGGCGCCGCGCTTTGGCCTGCGCCCCTGATTCATACCAAAAACCATAGCTGTCAGCGCTTGATATGCAAGCGTTGGAGGCCGATTCCACTAAAACCCCAAGGAGACACAATGACCGCAAAACACTGGCAACCGACACGCCGCGCCACCCTGGCGCTGTGCCTGGCCGCATCGTGGCTGGCCGCCGCGCCCGCACAGGCCCAGGCTGACAACTGGCCCGCCAAGCCCATCCGCATCGTGGTGGGCTTTCCGGCAGGCTCGTTCACCGACACCATTGCCCGCGCCGTGTCGGATCAGCTCAGCAAGCAGCTCGGTCAGCCAGTGATCGTGGACAACAAGCCCGGCGCCAACGGCGCCATCGGCGTGGGCGAGGTGGCCCGCTCCGCGCCCGATGGTTACACGCTGCTGGTCACCAACTCCAGCAGCATCACCATCAACCCGCAGATCTACAAGAAGATCACCTACCAGCCTAAGGACTTCGCGCCCGTCACCATGCTGCTGGACGCGCCCTTCATCCTCACCGCCAACCCGGACTGGGCCAGCAAACACCAGATCCGCAGCGCGCAGGACGTGATCGCCTACGCCAAGCGCAACCCCGACAAGATCAGCTACGGCTCGGCCGGCCCCGGCAACATCGCCCATCTGGCGTTTGCACAGTGGAGCAACCGCACCGGCGTCAAGACCACGCATGTGCCGTACAAGAGCGCCTCGCAGGCGCAGCTGGCGGTGCTCAGCGGCGAGCTGGACACCCAGTTCGACACCTGGAGCGCGCTGCCGCAAATCGCCGCCAGCAAGCTACTGCCGCTGGCCGTCACCGCGCCCCAGCGCATGAAGCAGCTGCCCAACGTGCCCACCATGGCCGAGGCCGGCTACGCCGACTTCAACGTCACCTTCTGGGCCGGGCTGTTCGCGCCGGCCGGCACACCGCCGGCCATCGTGGACAAGCTCTACGAGGCAACGAAAAGCATGCTCCAGAACGAGCATGCGCGCAACGTGCTCAGCAAACAGGGCGACATGGTGATGCTGGCGCCCGAGCCCTTCGGCCAGCGCATCGCCAAGGAGGTGGCGGACTGGAAGCAGGTGATCCAGCGCGAAGCCATCGCGCTGGATTGAAAAGGAGCCAGGCATGTCTGTGCTGCACGCACTGAGCCCCCGCGCCGTGGCCATCCTCGGCGCGTCGGACAACCCCATCAAGGCCGGTGGCCGGCCCATCGATTACATGCGCCGCCACGGCTACGCGGGCCGCATCTTCCCGATCAACCCGAACCGCAGCGAGGTGCAGGGCCTGCCCGCCTATGCATCGCTGCGGGCGCTGCCCGAGGCGCCCGACGCCGTGGTCATCAGCCTGCCCAGCGAAGACGTGGCCGCCGCCATCGACGACTGCGTGGCCGTGGGCGCCAAGGCGGCGGTGATCTACTCGTCCGGCTTTGCCGAACTGGGCGATGCGGGCCGCGCGCAACAGGCCGATCTGCTAGCCCGCGCCCGGCGTGGCGGGCTGCGCCTGTTCGGCCCCAATTGCCAGGGCGTGGCCAACTTCGCCAGCGGCGCCATCCTCAACTTCTCGACCATGATCAACGAGAGCCCGCCGGGCGACGGCCCCGTGGCCATCGTCAGCCAGAGCGGCGCGGGCGCGGCCATTCTCTACGGCGGGCTGCGCCGTGCGGGCATAGGCGTGCGCTACATGGTCTCCACCGGCAACGAGGCCGACATCTGCGCCGCCGAGGCCGTGCGCGCGGTGGTACGGGACGAGCGCATCCGTCTCGTCGTGCTCTATGTCGAAACCTTGCGCCAAAGTGCCTACCTGGCCGAGGCCGCGCGGCTGGCGCGCGAGCGCGGCGTCACCATCCTGGCCGTCAAGGCCGGGCGCACCAGCGCCGGCCAGGCCACGGCCAGCTCGCACACCGGCGCGCTGGCGGCCGAGGACGCGCTGGCCGATGCCTTCTTGCGCCAGCACGGCATACCGCGCCTGGCGGACTTCCGCGAGCTGATCGACTACGCGCCGCTGTTTCTCTCGCAACCCGCCGCGCGCGGCCCCCGGGTGGTCAGCATCAGCAATTCCGGCGCCACCTGCGTGCTCGCGGCGGATGCGGCCGAGGAGTTCGGCCTGGCCGTGGAGCAGTTCGACGCCGCCACGCTCGCAGGGCTCCAGCAGGCCCTGCCGTCCTACGTGACGGCGCGTAACCCCATCGACATGACCACGGCCCTGCTGGGCAAGCCCGAGACCTTCGGCAACACGCTGCGGGCGCTGTCCGGCAGCGGCGCGGCCGACCTGGTGCATGTGGGTTTTCCGATCGGCGGCGAGGGCTACGACTTTGCCGATTTCGCCGCCCAGGCCAGCCGCTTCGCACAGGACAGCGGCATGCCGATCGCCGTCAGCGTGAACCAGGACTGGGTGGCCCAGGCCTTCCAGGCCCAGGGCGTGCCTACCTTCTGGAGCGAGCGCGCCGCCATGCGCGGCCTGGCGCTGCTGGCCGAGCAGGCGGGCGCTGCCGCCCAGCCCCCGGCCATTTCCGCACCCAAGGCAGCCGCATCCACCACGCTGGACGAACCTTCCAGCCTGGCCCGGCTGCAAGCCGCCGGCCTGCCGGTGATGCGCCATACGGTCGCCACCAGCGAGGAGCAGGTGCGCGCCGCCTTCGGCACGCTGTCCGCGCCGCTGGTGGCCAAGGGCGTGTCGGCCGACCTGGCGCACAAGTCCGAGCATGGCCTGGTACGGCTGAACCTGCGCGAGGCGGACCAGGCCGTGCAGGCCTTGCACGACTTCGCGGCCACGCTGCGCGGCCTGGGCGCGCAGGACGGCGGCCTGCTGCTGGGCGCGCAGCACAAGGCGGATTTCGAGCTGGCGCTGGGCGCGCATGTCGATGCCGAATTCGGTGTGGCCGTGATGATCGGCCAGGGCGGCGTGTTGGTCGAGACGCTCAGGGACGTGCAATTCCTGGTCGCGCCCTTCGGCCGCGCGCAGGCGCTGGCCGCCATCGAGCGCCTAGCCATCGCGCCCGCGTTCGCCGCCGTGCGCGGCATGCCCGCGGTGGCATTGGAGCCGCTGGCCGACATGATGGTGCGCCTGGGCGACTGGGTGCTGTCCCAGGCCGGCCAGGTGCAGTCGGTCGATGCCAACCCGGTGCTGGTGGCGCGCGGCGCGCAGGCGCCCGTGATCGTCGATGCCGTCGTCGCCATGGCGCGGGAGGGTGCCGTATGACCGAGGCTCGCCTGCCCCGCCGCGTGCTCGTCGCCAACCGGGGCGCCGTGGCCGCGCGCGTGATCCGCACGCTGCGCCACATGGGTATCGAATCGGTGGCCGTGTATTCCGAGGCCGATGCCGGCCTGCCTTATGTGGGCGCCGCCGACCGGGCCGTGGCCATCGGCCCCGCGCCCGCCCAGCAGAGCTATCTGAACCAGGCGCGCCTGCTCGAAGTGGCGCGCGAGAGCGGCGCCGACGCGGTGCATCCGGGCTACGGTTTTCTGTCCGAGAACGCCGGCTTCGCCGAGGCCGTGCAGCGGCAGGGCCTGCGCTTCATCGGCCCATCGCCGCGCTGGATACGCGAACTGGGCCACAAGACGCAGGCGCGCGCCTTCATGGCCGGGCAAGGCATGCCCCAGGCCGCCAGCTCGCCGGTGCTGGCGAGCAGCGATGAGGCGCTGGCCGCGGCCGCGCGTATCGGCTACCCGGTGCTGATCAAGCCCGCCGGCGGTGGAGGCGGCATCGGCATGCTGCCCGCGCGCGATGCGCAGGCGCTGGCCGCCGCCTGGGCCAAGGCCAGCGGCATCGCAGCCAAGTTTTTCGGCACAGCCGAGCTGTACCTGGAAAGACTGATCGAGGCGCCGCGCCACATCGAATTCCAGGTGCTGGCCGACCGCCATGGCGATGTGCGCATCCTGTTCGAGCGCGATTGCTCGGTGCAGCGCCGTCACCAGAAGGTGGTGGAGGAAGCACGCCCCGCGGGCATTCCCGAAGCGCAGCTGGCCGACATGCGGCAGCTGCTGTCTGGGCTGCTGTCGCGTATCGGCTACGACGTGATCGGCACGGTGGAAATGCTGTACACGCCGCAGGACGGCTTTGTGTTTCTCGAAATGAACACACGCCTGCAGGTCGAGCACGCGGTGACCGAGGAGATCACCGGCATCGACATCGTCGAAGCCCAGATCCGCCTGGCTGCCGGCATGCACATGCGCCAGGTGCTGCCCGGCCCGATGCAGGCCAGCGGCCATGCCATCGAGGCGCGCATCTATGCCGAAGACCCGGTGCGCTTCCTGCCCTCGCCGGGGCCGCTGGGACGCTTCGAACTGCCCACGGGCGACGGTATCCGCGTGGAGACCGGCTATGCCCAGGGCGCGTCCGTCACGCCGTTCTACGACCCCATGATCGCCAAGCTCGTGGCCCATGGCCACGATCGCAGGGACGCCATCGCGCGCCTGCAGGCGGCGCTGGCACAGACCCGCATCGAGGGCGTGAAGACGAACATCCCGTTCATCCAGCGCATCCTGGCCCACGCCGACTTCGTGGCTGGCCGCATCGACACCGGCATCGCCCAGCGCGTGCTGAGCCCCCAACCTTGAAGGAACCCGCCATGACCACCATTGCAAGCCCCATCGCCGGCCTGGTCGCCGCCATCGAAGCCGCCGAAGGCGCCGCCATCGACGCCGGTGCCACCCTCATCATCGTCGAGTCGATGAAGATGGAAATCCCCGTCGAGGCCGAGGCCGCCGGCACCGTGCGCAAGCTGCTCGTCGCCGTAGGCGAGCAGATCGCCGAAGGCCAGGCCGTTGCGGAGATCGAATGAGCGCCACCGCACCGCCTGACGAGCTGCAGGCCGCCGCGCTGGCGCGCGGCTACTTCGGCATCGACGTGCCGTTCATGCGCCACATCGGCCTCACGCCTGTGAGCCTGGCACCCGGCCTGGCGCGCACGCGCCTGCCGCTGCGGCCGGAACTGGCCAACAGCCGCGGCCATGGCCATGGCGGCGCGATGATGAGCGCGCTGGACTTCACGCTGAGTGCCGCCGCGCGCTCACACGACCCGCTGGGACTGGGCGTCATCACTATCGAGATGAACACCCACTTTCTCGCCACGGCCACGACCGACCTGTTGATCGAGGCCCGCATCCTGCGCGGCGGCGCGCGCACCGTGTTCTGCGAGGGCAACGTCATCGACACCGCCGGCAATGTGGTCTGCACGGCGCGCGCGGTGTTCAAGCTGGTGGCGCTGGGCTGATCCCGCTCATTGAAGCGCCGCCAGACGCCATCAGCGCGGCGGCTGCAGCACGCTGGCATCCGTGTGGATGAGCTCCAGCGGCGCGCGCCGGCCGGCCAAGTAGTCCTCCAGGGACTGCAGCACCAGCGGGCTGCGGTGGCGCGCGCGGCAGCTGCGCAGCTCGTCGGGCGTGAGCCACACGGCACGCAGGATGCCGTCGTCGAGCGCGCGCCAGGGGTGGTGCGCGCCCACGTTGCCGGCGAAGGCAAAGCGCAAATAGGTGATGTCATCGCCCGTGCGCGTGCGCGTGAAGCGGTTCAGGTACACGCCCACCAGGGCCTGGGGCTCGAAGTCGTAGGCGGTTTCCTCGAGCACCTCGCGCACGCAGGCCTCAATCGGCGATTCGCCCGGATCCAGATGGCCCGCGGGGTTGTTCAGCCGCAGGCCATCCGCCGTGTCTTCCTCGACGAACAGAAAACGCCCCTCGCGCTCGACGATGGCGGCCACGGTGACGTTGGGTTTCCAGCGGTTTGGCATGGCGCGCATTATCCCCAGCCGAGGTGAAAGCTTCGCGTCAGCGCATGCATCAAGAGGTGATCTGCCTTCAAGATGCTCCCATCAAGCGCTGGTAGCTGCATTATTCATAGTGACGATGGCGGGCGCGGCAGGTAGTCGTCCAGCGACAGGCCCTTTTCCTGGAGCAGCGCCTCGAGCACCGGGGCCAGGCGGCCCAGGCTGTCCTGCACCGCCTCGCGCACGGTATCGACGACGACCTGGGTGCTGCGCTCGATCTCGATGTTCAGCAGGTCGCCCACGGCCATGTCCTCGAATACCGTCGCGCGGCGCGTCTCGGGGATCAGCCAGACCTCGAACCACGATTCCTGGCGGTTCACCTCGGCCACCGTCAGGCTGGCGCCGTGGATGGCGATATAGCCCTTGGCGAAGATGTAGCGCGCAAACTGGGGCGGCACGGCCACGCGCCAGACGCGGTTGTTCTCGCTCTCGCGCACGGCGGCTAGCTGGGCCACGCAATCTACATGGCCGGACAGCGGGTGGCCGCCAATCTCGGCGCCCTCCTTCGCGGCGCGCTCCACGTTCACGCGCTGGCCCACGGCGTAGCGGCCCAGCGTGGTGATCGCCAGGCTTTGCTGCATCACGTCAAAGCGCGCCTGGGTGGGCGAGACGATCTCGGTCACCGTCAGGCACACGCCGTCGGTGGCGACGCTGGCGCCAATCGCCAGATCGGCGCAGAAGCCGGGTGGAAACTCGATGCTGAAGGTGCGCAGGCCGGCGCGATCCTCGATGGCGGCGATCACCGCCGTGGCCTGGACGATGCCTGTGAACATGGCTGCTGCCTATAAATGGTGCGAAAGGGTGGTGCGAGAGCCGGGAATTGTGCCAGCCACTACCGGTTTTCACGTGCCCCTCGGGCAGGGGCAATTTCCTCTCACCCTCTGAGATGTGTCGTCAAGCAACAAATCAGCCTGTAGCGCTCTATTCATAAGCGCTGACAACTATCAATAAGTGAGTTCAAGCAGCTCTGATCGGGGCGCATGCGATTCACTCGCCCCGGCGCGGAATACCGCCACCGCCTGCACCAGACCCTGGGCCTGACTGCTAAGGCCGTCGGCGGCGGCGGCCATCTGTTCGACCAGGGCGGCGTTCTGCTGCGTTACCTGATCCAGCGAGGTCACGGCCTCGCCGACCTGGGCCACGCCGTTGGCCTGCTCCTGGCTGGCGGTGCTGATCTGGCCGACCAGGGTGTTCAGGCGCTGCATGCTGGCCACCACGTCGGCCATGGTGCGGCCGGCGGCCTCGGCCTGCTGGTTGCCGGCGCTCACGCGCGCGTTGCTGGCCTCGATCAGGCCGCGAATCTGATTGGCGGCCTCGCCGCTGCGCCCGGCCAGGTTGCGCACCTCGCCGGCCACCACGGCAAAGCCGCGCCCCTGCTCGCCGGCGCGCGCCGCCTCGACGGCGGCGTTCAGCGCCAGCAGATTGGTCTGGAAGGCAATGCCGTCTATCACCTGGATGATGTCGGCCATCTGCCGCGCCGCCTGGTGCACGCCGTGCATGGTGCTGACCACCTGCTCGACATTGGCGCCGCCCTGGCGCGCCAGCTCGCGCGTGTGCTCGGCAAGCGCGCTGGCCTCGCGGGCGGTGTGGGCGTTGTTTTGCACCGTGGCGCTGAGCTGCTCCATGGATGCTGCCGTCTGCTCCAGCGCGCTGGCCTGGGCCTCGGTGCGGCCGGACAGGTCATGGTTGCCCTGGGCGATCTCGCTGCTGGCCAGGGCCACGCCCTCGGAGCCGTGGCGCACCTGGGCCACGATGGGGCGCAGCCTGGCGCGCATCTGCTGCTGGGCGGCGATCAGCTCACCCACCTCGTTGTCGCCATGTGGCTGGTCTGCGCCGCTCAGGTCGCCGCCGGCCACGGCGCGCGCCAGGGCCACGGCCTGCTGCACCGGCTGGGTGATGGAGCGCACAAAGGCCGCGGCCAGCAATACCGCCAGCGTGGCCAGGACGGCCAGGGCCGCGCCCATGAGCCACAGCGCGCTCTGCGCGGCGCTGGCCTGCTGCTGCACCAGGTTCAATAGCTGCTGTGTGGCCTGGCTGCCCAGCGCGTTCACGGCGTCGATGCCAGCCGTCAGGGTGTCGAAATACTGCCCGGCGGGCAGGCGCAGCTCGCTGGCCTGGAGCAGGCCGTTGTCCACCAGGCGCAGGGCGTCGGCGGTGGCGGTCTTCTCGGCGCCCAGCGCCTGTGCCAGTGCGGTCTGCAGTGCGGGTGCGTGCTGCAGGGCGCGTTGCAGGCTGACCTGGCTGCCGCTGTCGAACTCGTCGGCGCGCGTGCGCAGGGCGCGCAGCAGGCCGCGTGTCTCGGCTGGCAGCTCGCCGCGCGCCAGCGCGCCGGCGCCCATGGCGCGCATCTGGCCCAGCTGTTCGGTGAGCATGGGCAGCTGTTGCAGCGCCGCCTGGATCAGCGCCTGGGTGTCGCGGCGCTCGCTGGTGCTCAGGCCGCTGCTGTGCTGCAGCTGCTCGCTCAGGGCCAGCAGCCGCGCCACCATCTGGTTGTGGCGCGCCAGGCTTTGCGCGGGCGTGACGGCGCCGTCGCCCACGGCTTGCTGCAGTGCCTGCCAGTCCTGGCGCAACTGGTTCAGGGCGCTGGCCTGGTCGGGGGCCACGCTGGCCAGTTCGTCAGCCGTGGCCTGCAGGGTGCGGCCGAGCTCGTCGCGCACGGCGGGCCGGCGTCCCGCCAGCTGCGCGTCGCCGCCGAGCTGGCCGGCCGACAGGCCGCGGTGCACCTGTGTCAAGCGCACGGACTGGCCCAGCTGCTGCAGCGCCGGCATGGCGCGCGCCTGTGTGCCCAGCTGCTGCATTTGCGCGCCCATGCTGCGCAACTGCAGGCCGGCGGGAATGGCCATCATGGCCAGCGCCAGGCCACCCAGGATGAAAAACTTGTGCGACAGGCGCAGATGGTCAAGCAATCGCATGGAAGCAGATATTTGTAAGTAATCGCTTCTAATTGTAGGCGAACCATCGCCAAAAGTGGGTATGCCCCGTCCGACTGTTGTTTTCTGAAACGGCCCCATCTGGCCGACTTTCAGGCCACGGCACTGCGGGTGCCGGGCTTGCGCCGCCTACAGCGGACGCCGCCGGGCAAAGCGCACCACGCTCACGCCGGCGCGCGCCTGGCGTGTGCTGGGCATGACCAGCACGCAGTCGTCGTAGGGGGTGGTGACTGGCTCGCCATCGTTGTCGCCTATCACCGTGCCGGCCCGGGCGATCACCTCGAGGCCGGTGAAGGCTTCGGTGAAGGTAAAGCGCTCGTTCTTGGCGACCACCGGGCCGGTGACCTGCAGCGCCCATTGGCGCGGCGCATCGGTCAGGCGCCAGCCGGGCAGCAGGCGCGCCAGCTCGGCGCCATCGACGATGCCCGACGCCTCGATGAAGCGCAGGCATTGGTCTTGCGCCACGGCGCGGCTGGCCGGGTCGCCGTGAAAGCCGCATTCGACCAGCAGCGAACGGCTGTCGCCCGCCTGCGCATCGGGCAGGCCAAAGCGCCCGTAGTCGCGCATGCGCGTGCCGTCCTGGTGGCCGGCGTCGATGACGATGTGCTCGGGCGCGGCCATCTGCTTGGCCAGGGCCAGGTTGCGCGGCTGCACGCCGGTGAGCAGCAGCGGCGCGCAGGGCTCGTGCATGGAGTGCAGGTCCAGCAGCCAGTCGGCCCGGGCGACAAACGGGCGCAACGCCGCGCAGCGGCGCCGCTCCAGGCTGTCGGCGGCATCCATGCGCTCGTCGCTCCACTGGCGGTTCATGTCCTGCTCGACGAAGCGCGCCGCGTCGTGGTTGGCCGGGTCGAAGCGGTCGAAGGCCGCCAGGTTGCAGAACATCAGCGTCAGGCTGCCCGCCTGCGGGCGCAGGCCCGATTCCAGCAGGCCCTTGAGTGCCCAGGCGCCGCACAGCTCGTTGCCGTGGATCAGCGCGCTGACCAGCACCTGGCGCCCGGGCAGTCCCGAGTCAAAATGCCAGACGCCCTCAGTGCCGGTGTTGCCCGCGCGCCAGGCGCTCAGGTCGGGCGCGGGCAGGTCAAAGCGCAGGCTGCTGTTCATTCTTCGATCTTCGCGAACTGCACGATTTTTGTGTACTTGGCGACCTCGCCCTGCCAGAACTGCGCCAGGTTGGCATCGGGCGCGGCCACGCCCGAGCCGGCGGCGGTCATCTTCTTGCGGAAGTCGGGCGACTGCAGCGTTTCATTGAGCGCCTTTTTCAGCTTGGCGACCACCGGCTGCGGCAGGTTGGCGGGGCCGACGAGGGCGAACCAGCTCTCGATGTCCACGTTCTTGAACTGCGGGAATTCGGCCAGGGCCGGAATGTCGGGCGTGGCCGGCGCGCGCTTGGCGGCCGTGGTGCCCAGGGCCACCACCTTGCCGGACTTGATGTGCGGCAGGCCGCTGGAGAGCACGAACACGCCGAACTCCAGGTTGTTGCCCACCAGGTCGTTGGTCAGCGGCGCCACGCCACGGTAGGGGATATGGGTCATGAACAGGCCGGCCTGCTCCTTGACCATCTCGCCGGCCAGGTGCAGGGCCGTGCCCACGCCCGAGCTGCCGTAGCTGAACTTGCCGGGGTTCTTCTTCACCAGCTGCGTGAAGTCGCTGGCGTTCTTTACGCCCGATGCGGTGGAGGCCACCAGCACCATGGGCTGCGAGCCGATCAGGCCGATGGGCGTGAAGTTGGCCGGGCTGTACTTGACGCTCTTGGTGGCCAGCTTGGCAATGGCCAGCTCGTTGTTGGCGCCCACCAGCAGGGTGTAGCCGTCGGGCGCGGCGCTGGCCACCTTTTGCGCGCCTATGGTGCCGCCGGCGCCGCCCAGGTTCTCGATCACCACGGGCTGGCCCAGGCGCGTGGCCAGCTCGGCGCCCACCAGGCGCCCCATCAGGTCGGTGCTGCCGCCGGGTGGGTAGCCGACGACGAGGGTGATGGGCTTGGCCGGGTAGTCCTGCGCCTGGGCGGGGCCAGCTGTCAGCAGGGCCAAGCCGCAGGCGAGCAGTGCTGTGGCGTGGCGGCGCGTGGGCATGAGGGGCGAGGGGCGCATAGGTGTTTCTTGGGCGGTGGTGACAGAAATCAGCTGCGGGCGGCGTTGAGCGTGGCGCGCGTGGCCTGGGCGGCGGCGCGCGCGGCGGCGGCGTAGTCGGCCCCGCCCGAGGCGTAGAGCACGGCGCGTGAGGAGTTGACGATGATGGTGCCGCGCTCGGTGAGGCCGGCGCGCACCGTGGCCGCGGCGTCGCCGCCCTGGGCGCCGACACCGGGGATGAGCAGCGGCAGCGTGGGCGCGATGACGCGCACGCGTGCAATCTCATCCGGGTAGGTGGCGCCCACCACCAGGCCCAGCTGGCCGTTTTTGTTCCAGGGGCCCTGGGCCAGGCGCGCCACATGTTCGTAGAGCAGCGGCTGGCCTTCGACGCTGGCCAGGCGCTGGGCCTGCAGGTCGTCGCCGCCGGGGTTGGAGGTGCGGCAGAGCAGGAAGGCGCCTTTGCCCTGGTACTGCAGGTAGGGCAGCACCGAGTCGAAGCCCATGAAGGGCGAGAGCGTCACGGCGTCGGCGCCGTAGCGCTCGAAGGCCTCGGCCGCGTACTGCTCGGCGGTGGAGCCGATGTCGCCGCGCTTGGCATCCAGGATCACCGGCACATGGGGGGCGTTGGCGCGCATGTGCTGCATCAGGCGTTCGAGCTGATCCTCGGCGCCGTGCGCGGCAAAGTAGGCGATCTGCGGCTTGAAGGCGCAGACCAGGTCGGCCGTGGCGTCCACGATGGCGGCGCAGAAGTCGTAGATCTTGCCGGCGTCGCCGCGCAGCTTGTCGGGAAAGCGTGTCGGCTCCGGGTCCAGGCCCACGCACAGCAGGGAGTCGTTGCGCGTGGTGGCGTCGCGCAGCATGTCGAGAAAGGTCATGGCGGGGATTTTAGGGCGGCCCTGCGGGCGCGGCCCATGGGCTGCACAATCGCGGCCTATGCCTGCCTTCTCGCGCCGCCAGCTTGTCGTCCTCGTGCTCCTGACCCTGGTGTGGGGCTTCAACTGGCCGGTGATGAAGCTGGGCGTGGCGCATTACCCGCCGCTCACCTTCCGCATGCTGTCGCTGTGGGGCGGCCTGCCCATCCTGGGCCTGGTGATGTGGCGGCAAAAGACACCGTTTGCCATCGCGCCCGCGCACTGGGGCCGGGTGCTGCTGCTGGCCCTGTGCAACATGGTGGTCTGGTACGCACTGATGATCCTGGCCATGCCGCTGCTGTCCAGCGGGCGCGCGGCCATCCTGGGCTACACCATGCCGATCTTCTCGGCCGTGATCGGCGCGCTGTTCTTTGGCGACCGGCTGGCGCGCCGCGCCTGGGCCGGCGTGGGCGCGGCCCTGGCGGGCGTGCTGCTGCTGCTGTGGCACGAGCTGGGCGCGCTGGGCAGCAGCCCCATGGGCGTGACGCTGATGCTGGTCTCCGCCGCCAGCTGGGCCCTGGGCACGCAGCTGCTGCGCCGCCTGCCCGTGCCGGTGCCACTGCTCACGCTGTCGTTCTGGATGGTGACCATTACCTGCCTCGCGCTCACGCTGCTGGCGGCGCTGTTCGAGCGCGAGCTATGGCATTGGCCCGACGGCGCTGCCCTGGGCGCCATCCTCTACAACGCCGTGCTGGCGCTGGGCTTTGCCCAGGTGGCCTGGTTCTTCCTGGTGCGCACCCTGCCGCCGGTGGCCTCCACGCTCAGCGTGATGATGATTCCGGTGCTGGGCGTGTTCAGCGGCACGCTGTGGCTGGGCGAGCCGCTGCGCTGGCAGGACTGGACGGCCGTGGCGCTGATGGTGCTGGCCATTGCCTCGGTGCTGTGGCCGGCCAGAAAATAGTAGTCAAAAAGGCCGTTTGCGCTTTGTGGTAAAGCGCTGATAGCTCATTTTTATATAGCAAAAGGCCCCGACTCGGCGGGGCCTTTTTACCGGGCGGTGCGGGCCTTAGCGTGCCACGGCCAGCAGACGCTGCACGTCGCGGTCGTTGGGCAGGGCGTAGTCGTGGCCGCGGATGATGCGGCTGTCCTCGGTGCGCACCAGCTTCATGCTGACATAGGTGAAATTGGCGGCGGGCGAGTAGGTGCCCACCAGCACCATGGAGGCATTGTGGTTGCGCGCAATGTCCTTGATCTCGCGCGACAGCAGCAGCTCGCCGGCGCCTTCCTTGACGAAGACGTCGCCGCGCAGCTTGATCTCCTTGACGTCGAAGCCGGTGGCTGCCATGGCGTTGGCGTACTGCTCGGACAGCGTGCGCCCCAGTGGCGCGGAGCGGCTCAGGTCGTTCACGTTGACCACCGTGGCCACCAGCACCGGGCCGGGGCCGGTGGCGGCCACGTCCAGGCCGGCCACCAGGCGGCCCACGGCATCGCGGCTGCTTTGCAGCAGCGGGGCGTTCGAGGCTTCCTGGTAGGTCGGCTCGGCGCGCAGCGACTGCGGCTGCTGGGCGCAACCCACGGCGAACAGGGCCGAAACGAGGGTCAGTGCGAGTGCGCGCTTCATTGCGAAACCACCTTCATGTTGACGGCGCGGTAATGCGCGGGGCGCACGAACAGCGGTGTGTCGGCGTTCTCAAGGTAATACACGTCGGTCTTGCGGGCCACGTACTGGCCGGCGCGCGAGACGGTGGTGGTGAGGATCAGCTCGGTATTCGTCGGGCCACCGGAGTTGATGCTGTTGGCGTAATCGGCGGCGGCGGTCAGGCCCAGCGTGGCCAGCAGCTGGGTGTCCAGGTGCTCGTGGCGCAGGCCGTAGGCGGCCATGACGCCAGCGGCCAGCATGGTGAACTGACCGGGGATGAAATGCGGGCGATCGCTGTTGTGGCGCACCAGCTGGGTGCTGTAGCTCACTTCCAGCACGGCGCCGGGGTTTTGCTGCACCGTGGCGCCGCCCTGCACCAGCTCGGTGATCAGGAAGTCGCGAAAGCCCAGTTCAAACGCGCTCGATGGGGCCGGGGCCACCACATGCAGCGGCGTGCTGGCGGCGTAGCCGGCCTTTTCCAGCGTGGCGCGGGTCTGCGCCACCACGTCGCGTGACAGCAGCTCCCAATGCCCGGCCGAGCGCACCTTGTACTGGCTTGTCCGTTCGAAATTTTGCGCCAGCGGAATCGGCGCGCTGCCGCAGCCCGCCAGCGCAATGACCGCGCCGGCTGCGACAGACCACCCGAGTGCTTTGATGAATGACATGGTTCCCTCCTGAATTGGTCATGGCTGCAGGACACAAATGTTTGTGCTGCACACATTTGGGAACGATTCTGAATCGGGCGGCAGCCAAAAACAAGGGGCTTGGCGTTTTTCGCCGGTCCAGGTGGCCATAGTGTTGTTTTACCCGCAAGCGCCGCATGCCGCGGCGCCTGCTGGCGCGGCTCAGCCCGCGGCGCGTTTTTGCAGGATCTCGAAGGCCGGCAGCTGCTTGCCCTCCAGTACCTCCAGGAAGGCGCCGCCGCCGGTGGAGATATAGCCCACATCCTGGGTGATGCCGTACTTGGCGATGGCCGCCAGGGTGTCGCCGCCGCCGGCGATGCTGAAGGCGCTCGATTGCGCGATGGCCTCGGCGATCGCCTGGGTGCCGCCGGCGAACTGGTCAAACTCGAACACGCCCACCGGGCCGTTCCAGACGATGGTGCCCGCGGCCTTGAGCTGCGCCGCCAGGCGCGCCGCGGTCTCGGGGCCAATGTCCAGGATCAGGTCGTCCGCGGCGACTTCCGTGGCTTTTTTCACCGTGGCGGGCGCATCAGCGGCAAAGGCCTTGGCGCACACCACGTCGGTGGGGATCGGCACCTCGGCGCCGCGCGCGGCCATGGCGGCGATCACCGCCTTGGCCTCGCCCAGCAGGTCGGGTTCGGCCAGGCTCTTGCCAATGGGCAGGCCGGCGGCCAGCATGAAGGTGTTGGCAATGCCGCCGCCAACGATCAGGCCGTCCACCTTGCTGGCCAGGCTTTGCAGGATGGTCAGCTTGGTCGAGACCTTGGAGCCGGCGACGATGGCCACCAGCGGGCGCTTCGGGTTGGCCAGGGCCGTTTGGATGGCGTCGATCTCGGCCGCCAGCAGCGGGCCGGCGCAGGCCGTCCTGGCGTATTCGGCGATGCCGTAAGTCGTGCCCTCGGCGCGGTGGGCGGTGCCGAAGGCGTCGTTGACGTAGATGTCGCACAGGGCGGCCATCTTGCGCGCCAGATCCGGGTTGTTCTTCTTTTCGCCGACATTGACGCGGCAGTTCTCCAGCAGCACCACCTGGCCGGGTTGCACCTGCACGCCATCGACCCAGTCGGCAACCAGCGGCACTTCGCGGCCGAGCAGCTCGGCCAGGCGCCTGGCGACGGGCGCCAGCGAGTCCTCGGGCTTGAACTGCCCCTCGGTCGGGCGGCCCAGGTGGCTGGTGACCATGACGGCGGCGCCGGCATCCAGCGCCATCTGAATGCAGGGCACGGAGGCGCGGATGCGCGTGTCGTCGGTGATGCGGCCGGCGTCGTCCTGCGGCACGTTCAGGTCGGCACGGATGAACACGCGCTGGCCGCGGGCCTGGCCGTTGGCGCAAAGGTCGGAGAAGCGAAGGATATGCATGGCTGGTTGTGGCGGGAATGGAAATCGCGCCGCATTGTAGGCGGCGTGGTAACCGCCTTGTAACTACCAGCCCAGGCCGATATGCAGCGGCAGATACACCGCCATGCCGACCACGATGGTGCCCAGGATGCCGCGGCGCCAGAAGTAGTAGGCGCTGGCACACAGCACGGCCGGCAGGCGGGCGTCTGCCAGGGTCTTGATCAGTGCGCCCTGGCTCATCACCAGCTCGGGCGCGATGACGGCGGCCAGTGCCGCCAGCGGAGCGTACTTCAGGCCGCGGCGCAGCCAGTCGGGCAGGGGCAGATCGCGCTCGGGGAGCATGAAGAAGGCGCGCGTGACCAGGGTGATGAGCACCAGGCCCAGGACGGCGAGGATGGGCTCCAGCCACTGGCCGTTCATGCGTCGCCCTCGTCATCGCCGCCGCGTGCCAGGCGTATCCGGGCGCGGCGCAATGCGCGCTCGCCCGACTCCATGGCCAGGCCGGCGGCGACGGCCGCGGCGATCGCCACCAGGATGTTGAGCTTGAGCGGCAGCGCAAACGCGGCCACGGCGGCCGAGCCGGCCACGGCCGTGGCCAGCCAGCTGGAGCGCTCGCCCAGCATGGATAGCAGGATGCCCAGCAGCGCCAGCACCCCGGCAAAGCCCAGGCCCCAGGACAGCGGGATGGCATTGGCCAGGATGATGCCGGCCACCGACGGTATCTGCCAGGCCAGCCAGTTGGTCGTGGCCGCGCCCCAGAAATACGGCAGCTGCGTGGCTTCGGGCTCGGGCTGGGGGTAGCGCTTCATGAAGCTCACGAAGATCACGTCACCGCTGAAATAGCCCAGCGCCATGCGCCGGCGCCGCGGCAGGTGGGCGAAATAGCTGCGCCACATGCTGCTGAAGATCACGAAGCGCAGGTTCACGCAGCTGGCCGTGAGCCAGATCACCCACAGCGGCGCCCCGGCCGCCATCAGCGGCAGCACCGCCAGCTGGGCGCTGCCGGCATACACGGTGAGCGACATGAACAGCGCCAGCGGTGTGGACATGCCGCCCTTGACCATGGCCACCCCCGTCACCAGACCCCAGGCGCCCACGCCCAGGCCGGCGCCCAGCATGTCGCTGGCGCCCTGGCGGAAGGACGGGTCGCGCAGCTGGGCGCGCAGGGCGGGCAGGTTCATGCGCCGAGCACCATGCCCGGCGCAAGGGCAAAGCCGCGCAGAAAGTCGGCGGCCGGCAGGCGTTTGCCGCCGGCGCGCTGCAGCCGGGTCAGGCGCAGCACATCGCCCGCGCCGCAGGCCACGGTGATACCGTTATTGTCTATATGCAAAATCTGGCCGTAACGCAAGTCTGACGGGCGCTGACAGCTATCAATTTCACAGTTCCACACCTTGATGACTTCAGCCCCGAGCTGGGTGCTGGCGCCCGGAAAGGGGTCGAAGGCGCGCACGCGCCGGGCGATCACCTCGGCGCTCTGGCTCCAGTCGATCAGGCTCTCGGCCTTGTCTATCTTGTGCGCGTAGGTGATGCCTTCGGCCGGCTGCGGCGTGGCCACCAGGCCGCCGTTCGCCGCCTGGCGCAGCGCCTGCACGATGAGCCGCCCGCCCATGTCGGCCAGCCGGTCGTGCAGCAGGGCCTGGGTGTCGGCGGGCGCGATGGCGGTTGCCTCGCACAGCAGCATGTCGCCCGTGTCCAGGCCGGCATCCATCTGCATGATGGTCACGCCGGTCTCGGCGTCGCCGGCCTCGATGGCGCGGTGGATGGGCGCGGCGCCGCGCCAGCGCGGCAGCAGGCTGGCGTGGATGTTCAAACACCCCAGCCGGGGCGCGTCCAGCACCCATTCCGGCAGGATCAACCCATAGGCGGCGACCACCATCACGTCGGCCTGGGCGGCCGCAATGGCGGCCTGGGCTGCGGCGGCGTCCTCGGGGTATTTGCCGTCCAGGCGCAGGCTGCGCGGCTGGGCCACGGCAATGCCATGCTCCAGCGCGCATTGCTTGACGGGCGAGGCCTGCAGCTTCATGCCGCGGCCGGCCGGGCGGTCGGGCTGGCTCAGCACCAGGGGCACGGTAAAACCCGCGGCCAGCAAATGCTCCAGGGCCACGCGCGCGAATTCGGGCGTGCCGGCAAAAATGACTCTCATGCGGCAGGTATTCAGTGAGGGGGGTCGAGATCGCGCAGGCGCTCGTCGGTGAACATCACGCGACGCACCACGCCCGCCGGGTCGATGTGCACATGGGCCTGGCGCGGCGCGCCATTGTCCAGAATGCGGTAGGTCCAGATGGGGCCGTCAAAGCTGGCCACCCGCTCCAGCAGCGCCGGCGGGCCGAACCTGCGGCGCACGCTGTCTTGCGTGTCCAGCCCATTGCGCAGCGCCTGGAAGTTCTCCAGTGTCAGCACCTGGGTGACGCGCACCAGGCGTTGGCTGGCGTCAAAGTCCATGTGATAGACCTGCTGGCCCGCCGGCTGGCGGCTGTACACCAGGCGTTGGCCACCACTCTCCAGCGGCTCGGCCAGCGTGGGGCGGCCCATGGTGCGTTCAATGTCTGCCAAGGGCGTGCCGGGCTTTTGCCATTCGGGCACGGCGCAGGCGGCCAGTGCCAGGGCCAGCAGCGGGGCCGCCGCAAGCCGGCTCATGCGCGTGCGGCCTGTTTCTGCTGCTTGAGCAGCTTGGTTTTGATGCGGGTGCGTTTGAGCGGCGAGAGGTATTCCACGAACACCTTGCCCAGCAGATGGTCCATCTCGTGCTGCACGCACACGGCGAGCAGATCCTCGGCCTCGATCACGCGCGTCTGGCCGTCACGATCGAGCGCGCGCACATGCACGGCCAGCGCGCGTTCCACGCCGTCGTAGATGCCGGGCACCGACAGGCAGCCCTCGTCACCCATGCGCGTCTCGTCGCTGGCCCACACGATCTCGGGGTTGATCAGCACCAGGGGCTGGTCGCGCTCCTCGGAGACATCGATGACGACGATGCGCTCGTGCACATCCACCTGGGTGGCCGCCAGGCCTATGCCGCTGGCGTCGTACATGGTGGCGAACATGTCATCGACGATGGCGCGTACGCGCTCATCGACCACCGCCACGGGCTGGGCGATCTTGTGCAAACGCGGGTCGGGGTAGCAAAGAATGGGAAGAATGGCCATGGCTAGAAGCTTGATATGTCGCTATTTTCGCCACTTTGCCCGCGCGATGCAGGCGCTGCTCGCAATAATCGTTGCCCATTCAAGGGCTAGCGCAGAAAATCTCAAATCGTTTTTAAAGTATCTGCGACCGTTTCTTTTGTAAAAAAATTAACCATGTCGCCCGTGCAGTGAGAGGGGGCATCTGCCAATGCATGACCAGACCAATCCAAATATGACGGCTTCGGGCTTCGCGCGCGCGGCTGCGCTCGGCGTCCTGGCCGCGGCCACTTTGCTGGCGCCGGCGGCCCAGGCACAGAACTACCCCGTCACGCCTGGCCAGCGCGCCACCGCGCAACAGGTGGCAGCGCGTGGTGTGCCCCTGGCCGAGCTGGCGCCCAACGCGCCCGACACCTATGTGATCCGGCGCGGCGACACGCTGTGGGGCATCTCCGGCATGTACCTGAAGCGACCCTGGCGCTGGCCCGAGCTGTGGGGCATGAACCTGCAGGCCATCGCCAACCCGCACCTGATCTACCCCGGCCAGACCCTGTACCTGGAAAAGGCCGATGGCCATGCACGCCTGAGCACCAGCCGCGGCGGCGCCGGCGAGACCGTGCGCCTGTCGCCACGCACGCGCCACGACAGCCTGGCCGGCATGGCCCTGCCGACGCTGAAGATGCATCTGATCGAGCCGTTTCTGGTGCAGCCGCTGGTGGTGGACGAGCTGACGCTGGCCCAGGCGCCGCGCATCGTGGCCACGCGCGACGAGCGCGTGATCATGGGCAATGGCGACCGCGCCTATGTGCGCGGCCCGCAGGGCAGCCCGCTGGAGATGACGCCCGAGGTGCCGCGCCAGTACCGCGTGTTCCGCAATGCCCTGCCGCTGAAGGACCCGAACACCGGCGAGGTGCTGGGCTACGAGGCGCAGTATGTCGGCCGCGCCGAGCTGGTGCGCGGCGAGTCGCTGGAGCAGTCCGCCGGCACCAAGGGCGAGATGCGCACCGACATCGTGCCCGCCACGGTCGATTTGTCGGGCGTGAAGGAAGAAGCGCGCCTTGGCGACCGCCTGCTGCCCGCGCCTCCGCGCAGCTTTGACAATTACGCACCGCATGCGCCCGAGGCGCCGGTGGAGGCCAGCGTGGTGTCCATCTACGGCGGCGTCGCGGCGGGCAATGCCGGGCCGAACCAGGTCATCGCCATCAACCGCGGCACCGACGACGGCATGCAGGCCGGCCATGTGCTGCAACTGCGCACCGGCGGCCTGCGCATCAAGGACAAGACCGACGAGCAGCGCGCCGAGATCCGCCTGCCCAGCGAGGACAACGGACTGGCCATGGTGTTCCTGACCTTCGAGCGCGTGTCCTATGCGCTCATCCTGCAGGCGCAGCGCGGCGTGGTCGTGGGCGACCGGCTGGTCAACCCCGAGTAGGCGCGGGCCGCGGCGCCGAGTTTCAGGCCATGCAGCGCGACGAACTCGCCGCCTGGCTGCGCCTCGCCCTCACGCCCGGCGTGGGCAACGGCGCGGCGCGGCGCCTGCTGGCGGCCTTCGGCCTGCCAGCCGACATTTTTGCCCAGAGCGAAGCCGCCTGGCAGACCTGCGTCACGCCCGCCCAGGCACGCGCCCTGACCGCCGTCCCCGAGGAGCTGGAGGCCCTGCTGCAGACCACCTGGCAATGGCTGCAGGCCGAGGGCGAGCCGGCGCGCGCCATCGTCACCCTGGGCGATGCCGCCTATCCCCCGGCCCTGCTGGCCACCGAAGACCCGCCACTGCTGCTGTACCTGCTGGGCGCGCCGCGCTTCGTGCATGGCGCCGGGCCATTTGCGCCGCCGCGCTGCCTGGCCATGGTGGGCAGCCGCAACCCCACGGCCCAGGGCGCCGAGCATGCGCGCCAGTTTGCGCGCGTGTTGCGCGCGGCGGGGCTGACCATCGTCTCCGGTCTGGCTCTGGGGGTGGATGCGGCGGCGCACGAGGGGGCGCTGCTGGATGCGCCCGACCCGGACACGCCGGCCACCATAGCCGTGGTCGGCACCGGGCTCGATCGCGTCTACCCGCGCGCCAACAAGGATCTGGCGCACCGCATCGCGCGCCATGGCCTGCTGGTCAGCGAGTACCCGCTGGGCACGCCGCCGCTGCCGGCCAACTTTCCCAAGCGCAACCGCATCATCTCCGGCCTGTCACAGGGCACGCTGGTGGTCGAGGCGGCGCTGCAGTCGGGCTCGCTGATCACCGCGCGCATGGCGGCCGAGCAGGGGCGCGAGGTGTTTGCCATCCCCGGCTCCATCCATGCGCCGCAGTCGCGCGGCTGCCATGCATTGCTGCGCCAGGGCGCCAAGCTGGTGGAGTCGGCCGAGGATGTGCTGGAGGAGCTGCGCCTGCCCGCCGCTGCGCCGGCGCCGGCGGGCGATGCGCCAGACGCCACCACGCCGGCGCAGCAGGAGGTGCTGCAGGCGCTGGGCTTTGACCCGCTGGGGCTGGACGCGCTGGTGGCGCGCACCGGGCTGGATGCCGCAACGTTGCAGGTGCGGCTGCTGGAGCTGGAGCTCGACGGCCGCGTGGCGCGCCTGCCGGGCGGCTTGTTTCAGCGCCTGGGCGCGGCCTGAATTGCTATAAAAACAGAATCTATCAGCGATTGTTGTTAGCCATATTCATGCGAAACTTTGCCTGAATTCGCCAAATAGCAAGCGCAAAAAGCTATTCTTTTTATAGTTCCAGCATCAATTTGAGGTTTTGCACGGCGGCGCCGCTGGCGCCCTTGCCCAGGTTGTCCAGGCGCGCCACCAGCACGGCATGGTGATAGGCCTCATTGGCGAACACGCGCAGCTCCAGCTGGTTGCTGTCATTCAACGCCAGCGCGTCGAGCTTGCCGTCCTCGGTGGCCGGCAGCACCTTCACCCATTGCTCCGGGGTGTTGCTTTGCGCGTAGTGTGCGGCCAGTGCGTCGTGCAGGTCGGTGGCCTTAGGGCTGCCTGGCAGCAGATCCAGGTGCAGCGGCAGCTCCACCAGCATGCCCTGGCGGAAGTTGCCCACTGCGGGCACGAAGATGGGCCGGCGCGTCAGGCCCGTGTAGCGCATGATCTCCGGCAGATGCTTGTGCGCCAAGCCCAGGGCATAGAGCTCAAACGGGGCGGCCTGGCCGGCCTCGTAGGCTTCGATCATGCTGCGGCCACCGCCGGAGTATCCGCTCACCGAGGGCAGGGACAGCGCCTGGTCGGGGGCGATCAGACCGGCATCGACCAGCGGGCGCAGCAGGGCGATGGCGCCCGTGGCGTAGCAGCCCGGGTTGGCCACGCGCGTGGCGCCGCGCACGGCCTGCGCCTGGCCGGCGGCCAGCTCGGGAAAGCCGAACACCCAGCCCGGCGCCGTGCGGTGCGCGGTGGAGGCGTCGATGATCTTGATGGCCTTGCCGGTCTCCGCCGTGATGGCGTCCACCAGAGCGACGGTTTCGCGCGCGGCATCGTCGTGCAGGCACAGCACGACCAGATCCACGCCGGCGATCAGCTCGCGCTTGGCGCCGGCATCCTTGCGCCGTTCGGGCGCGATGCTGACCAGCTCCACCGCAGGCATGGCCTGCAGGCGTTCACGGATCTGCAGGCCGGTGGTGCCTGCCTCGCCATCGATAAAAACCTTGGGCATTGAAGAGCTCCTGCAAGGGCCGATTGGGGACTGCGGCCGGGGTGTAAGTTAACACCAAGCAATGGTGCATCGCAACATAATACAATTGCTGGCTGCCATTCCCGGGCATGCGGAAGTTTCTGCACATCGGCAGAACGGGTACAAACACCATCCTTCCCCTGAGAGAGACCTCATGAAGATTCACGAATACCAAGGCAAGGAAATCTTGCGTAGTTTCGGCGTGCCCGTTCCGCGTGGCATTCCTGCGTTCACGGTGCAAGAGGCCGTGGAAGCCGCACAAAAGCTCGGCGGCCCCGTGTGGGTGGTCAAGGCCCAGATCCACGCCGGTGGCCGTGGCAAGGGCGGCGGCGTCAAGGTCGCCAAGAGCATTGACGACGTCAAGGCACTGGCCGGCCAGATTCTGGGCATGCAGCTGGTCACGCACCAGACCGGCCCCGAAGGCCAGAAGGTACGCCGCCTGTACATCGAAGACGGCGCCGACATCAAGAACGAACTCTACGTTTCGCTGGTCACCGACCGCGCCACGCAGAAGGTGGCGCTGATCGCCTCGTCCGAGGGCGGCATGGACATCGAGGAAGTGGCGCACAGCACGCCCGAGAAGATCATCACCGAGATGATCGACCCGCTCACCGGCATCACCGAAGCCCAGTCGCGCAAGGTGGCGGCCGCCATCGGTTTGACCGGCGCCTCCATCGACCAGGCCGTGGATCTCTTTGCCAAGATCTACAAGTGCTACATGGACACGGATGCGTCCCTGGTGGAGATCAACCCGCTGAACTGCAACTCCAAGGGCGAACTGATGGCGCTGGACGCGAAGTTCAACTTTGACAGCAACGCGCTGTTCCGCCACCCCGAGATCGTCGCCCTGCGTGACCTGGACGAAGAAGACCCGGCCGAGGTCGAGGCTTCCAAGTTCGACCTGGCCTACATCAGCCTGGACGGCAACATCGGCTGCCTGGTCAACGGCGCCGGCCTGGCCATGGCCACCATGGACACCATCAAGCTGTTCGGCGGCGAGCCGGCCAACTTCCTGGACGTGGGCGGCGGCGCCACCCCCGAGAAGGTCACCGAAGCCTTCAAGATCATGCTCAAGAACCCCAAGGTCAAGGGCATTCTGGTCAATATCTTCGGCGGCATCATGAAGTGCGACACCATCGCCACCGGCGTCATCACCGCCTGCAAGGCCGTGAACCTGCAAGTGCCGCTTGTCGTGCGCATGAAGGGCACGAACGAAGAGCTGGGCAAGAAGATGCTGGCCGAATCCGGCCTGCCCATCATCAGCGCCGACACCATGGCCGAAGCGGCCACCGAGATCGTCAAAGCCGTCGCTTAAGGCCTGGAGAGAACAACATGTCCATCTACATCAATAAAGACACGAAGGTCATTACCCAGGGCATCACGGGCAAGACCGGCCAGTTCCACACCGAGAAGTGCCAGGAATACGCCAACGGCAAGAACTGCTTCGTCGCCGGCGTGAACCCGAAGAAGGCCGGTGAGTCCATCTTCAACATCCCGATCTACGCCAGCGTCAAGGAAGCCGCCACGCAAACCGGCGCCACCGTGTCGGTGATCTACGTGCCGCCGGCCGGTGCCGCCGCCGCCATCTGGGAAGCCGTCGAGGCCGACCTGGATCTGGCCATCTGCATCACCGAAGGCATCCCGGTGCGCGACATGCTGGAAGTGCGCAACAAGATGAAGGCCAAGGAGGCCGCTGGCGGCAAGCGCACGCTGCTGCTCGGCCCCAACTGCCCCGGCCTGATCACGCCCGACGAGATCAAGATCGGCATCATGCCCGGCCATATCCACAAGAAGGGCCGCATCGGCGTGGTCAGCCGCTCTGGCACGCTGACCTATGAAGCCGTGGCGCAGCTGACCGAGCTGGGCATTGGCCAGTCGTCGGCCGTGGGCATTGGCGGCGACCCGATCAACGGCCTCAAGCACATCGATGTGATGCGCGCCTTCAACGAAGACCCGGATACCGACGCCGTGATCATGATCGGCGAAATCGGCGGCCCCGACGAGGCCGAGGCCGCCCAGTGGTGCAAGGCCAACATGAAGAAGCCCATCGTTGGCTTCATCGCCGGCGTCACCGCCCCTCCCGGCAAGCGCATGGGCCACGCCGGCGCGCTGATCTCGGGCGGCGCCGACACGGCCGACGCCAAGCTGGCCATCATGGAAGAGTGTGGCTTCCACGTGACGCGCAACCCCTCGGAGATGGGCCGCATCCTCAAGAGCCTGCTGTGATGGCGTAGCGCCCAGGACAGTCCTGGGCGCTTGCCCGCTATCGACAACGCCAGCCCGAACACCGGGCTGGCGTTGTGCCTTCTGGCCTGGGCCATGCGTGACGCCGACAGCATGGCGCGGCGAATGCCCACATGCCGTGCAAAAAAAATGCCGGGCCATGCGCGCAAACAGCCGGCCTCAGTCTATGATCCACGCCTTGTGTAACATATTGCATCAGTTGGCAACATGATGGGCTTTGCGCAGACGGTCACGGCCAGGCAGAACGCCCGGGTTGTCCCCTTTCGCCATGGGTTTCGGGGGGCTTCATGAAGTCCTCGCGTCAGCTCGGCTACGAGTTCTTTGCGCTCACCGATACGGGGCGTGTGCGCTCCAACAATGAGGATGCCGTCGCCATTCATGAAGCCGCGCGGCTGGTGCTGCTGGCCGATGGCATGGGGGGCTACAGCGCCGGTGAGGTGGCGGCCGACATGGCCGTCAACCTGGTTGGCAGCGAGCTGGCGCAGTGGCTGGAGGACGCGCCCGAGCGCGTCTCGATGGCGGCGGTGCGCCAGGCCATGCTGGTCTGCGTAGAAAACGCCAACCAGGCCATTCTGGGGGCGGCATTGGCCAACCCGCAGTACCTGGGCATGGGCACCACGCTGGTGGTCGGCGTGTTTCGCGGCCATCGGCTCATCCTGGGTCATGTCGGCGACTCGCGCTGCTACCGCCTGCGTGGTGGCGAGCTGCGCCAGATCACGCGCGACCATTCCTGGCTGCAGGAGCAGATCGACCTGGGCCTGCTGACCCCCGCGCAGGCCGCCGTGTCGGGGCTGGGCAACCTGGTCACCCGGGCCCTGGGCGTGGATGGCGAGGCGCACGCTGAAATCAATGAATTTGCCGTGGAGCCGCAGGATTTGTTCATTCTGTGCTCCGATGGTCTGAGCGACATGGTGGGCGACGAAGGCCTGGCCGAGCTGGCGCTGCTGCCCATTGCCCTGCCCGACAAGGCAGCACGCATGGTGGCCATGGCCAATGACCGGGGTGGGCGCGATAACATCAGCGTCCTTTTGGCCCAAGCCGGCCCTGGCGGGGGCGGCGCAGCCAGCAAGCGCGGCCTGGTCTCGCGCCTGTTGCGTTCGCGCTAGGGTGGCGCCAGCGATACGGCACAATCGGAACCAGAACACCCAGGAGGAAAACGGATCATGCCGAAAATGGTCGTGGCTATCGACGGAGTCGTCATCAAGGAAGTCCCGCTCACGCAGGAACGCACGACCGTGGGCCGCAGGCCGTACAACGACGTGGTCATCGACAACCTGGCGGTCAGCGGTGAGCATGCGGTGTTCGTCCTGTCCGGCGACGATGTGCTGCTGCATGACCTGGGCAGCACCAACGGCACCTATGTCAACGGCAAGCCCGTCAAGCAGCAGACCCTGCGCAATGGCGATCTGGTGGAGATGGGCAAGTACAAGATCCGTTTCCTGCAAGACGCACCGGTGTCCGGCTACGACAAGGGCCTGGCCACCGGCCTGCAGGCGCCCTTGACCGGGCCTGCATCCATGCCTGCGCCCCTGACGGGCAGCGGCGGCATCGTGCGCGTGGTGACGGGGCCGGCGGCCGGGCGCGAAGTGGCGCTGACCAAGGTCGTCACCACCATAGGCAAGCCCGGCGTCGCCGTGGCCTCGATCACCAAGCGGCATCACAACTTCGTGCTGGCCCATGTGGATGGCGCGCAGCTGCCCCGGCTCAATGGCGCGATCATTGGCGCCGACCCCGTGGCGCTCAAGAGCGGCGATCGCATTGCGCTGGCCGGCGCCGAGATGGAGTTCGTGCAAGGCTGAGCATGCCGCAGCCTTGACAACCCGGCACATGCAAGTACGCATCCTCGGCTGCAGCGGTACGATCGCCAAGGGGTGCCGCACCACCTCGTTTCTGCTGGGCGAGCGTGTCCTGGTCGACGCGGGTACCGGCGTGGGCCAGCTCACGCTGGAGGAAATGCAGCGCATCGACCATGTGTTCCTCACGCATTCGCACCTCGACCACATCGCCGCCCTGCCGCTGATGCTGGACGCGGTGGGCGCGAACCGCCGCCGGCCGCTGGAGGTGCACGCCTTGCCCCAGACCCTGGCGGCGCTGCACGCCCATGTCTTCAACGACGTGATCTGGCCCGATTTCACGCGCATTCCGTCGCCTGCCGCACCTTTCGTGCGGCTATCGCCCCTGGGCGTCGGCGATGTATTCGTCTGCGCCGGCATCCCGATGGAGGTGCTGCCCGCACGCCATAGCGTGCCCGCCGTGGGCTACGCCGCGCGTGGCGCTGTCGGTTGGTGGGTCTATAGCGGCGATACCCAGGGCAATGAGCCAGGATTCTGGCGCCGCGTGAACGCCCTGCACCAGGAGGGCGGCGGCGTGGCCGCACTGTTGATCGAGACCGCCTTCAGCAACGCCGAGGCCGATCTGGCCTGCAAGAGCCAGCATTTGTCGCCGGCAACCCTCATGCGGGAGCTGGCGGCCCTGCAGGGGGCCAAGCCGCCGCCCGTCTACATCACCCACACCAAGCCGCGCGAAGGCCGCCTCATCATGCACGAGGTGCAGGCGCTGGACCTGGGTGCGCTGCGGCCCGTGGATCTGCAGAGCGTGCAGATACTGCAGGTTTGAAGCTATCCCGGGGGCGTCAGGCCACGAAGCTGCCGGACTTGCCGCCATGCTTCTCCAGCACACGCATGTCGGTCATGCACATGCGTTTGTCCGCCGCCTTGCACATGTCGTAGATCGTCAGCAGGGCCACCTGCACGGCGGTCAGGGCCTCCATCTCCACCCCTGTGGGCCCCACGGTCTCGACGGTCGCGGTGCACTGCACGGCGTTGTCGGCGGTCAGAAGCCCGAACTCCACGGCCACGCGGGTCAGCGCCAGGGGGTGGCACAGCGGAATCAAGTCGCTGGTTTTCTTGGCAGCCATGATGGCGGCGATGCGCGCCACGCCGAGCACGTCGCCCTTTTTGGCCGTGCCGCTTGCTATCAGCGCCAGGGTGGCGGCCTGCATCGATATGCGGCCCGTGGCGACGGCCGTGCGGCGCGTGGCGGGCTTGGCCCCCACGTCCACCATATGGGCCTGGCCCTGGGCGTCGAAGTGGGTCAGCGGGGAGGAGGGTGTGGTCATGGCGGGCGGGTTTACAAAAGGGCGCGAAACATTCTCACGGCCGGGGCATCATACGGCCATGACCCGGCGGCCAGTCCGGTTCTCCAGACAGGGGAGTGGAGTGCGGAGTATCAAGCAAAAAAAACCTTTTGCGCTTGCTGGAAGGGCGCTAGCAGCTGCTATTTTAATAGCATTCGGCGCAGGCCAGACACCTATGGCCATAGCACAGTCCGCGCTGCCCATGATGGGCGACGGCGCCGAGATGACGAGCAGCGCTGAGCGCAGGCTGGGTGACGGCATCATCCGCGAGCTGTATCGCGACCCGGACTACATCGACGACGCCGTACTGCAGGAGTATGTGCAGCAGCTGTTCAACGCCCTGGTGCAGGCCGCCAAGGCGCGTGGCGAGCTCTCGCCCGAGCTGGAGGAGCGCTTTGCCTGGGCGATCCTGCTCGGGCGCGACCGCACGGTGAATGCGTTTGCCCTGCCGGGCGGCTACTTTGGCGTGCACCTGGGCCTGATCGCCGTGGTTGGCACGCGCGACGAACTGGCCTCGGTGCTGGCGCACGAGCTCAGCCATGTGACGCAGCGCCATATCGCACGCCTGATCGCGCAGCAGGGCCGGCAGACGCCGCTGATGCTGGGAGCCATGATTCTGGGCGCCCTGGCCGCCAGCAAGAGCCCGGGTGCGGCCCAGGCGCTGATGGTGGGCGGACAGGCGCTGGCGGTGCAGAACCAGCTCAACTTTTCACGCGACATGGAACGCGAGGCCGACCGCGTGGGCTTTGGCCTGATGCAGCCGGCCGGTTTTGCACCCCAGGGCTTCGTCGCCATGTTCGACAAGCTGCAGCAGGCCAACCGGATCAACGACAACGGCAGCTGGCCCTATCTGCGCAGCCACCCGCTGACCACGCAGCGTATCGCCGACATGCACAGCCGCATTCCGCAGGATGCCACGCCGCTGGCCAGCGCCTCGCTGGAGCAACTGATGATGACCGCGCGCGCGCGCGTGCTGATGCGCCCGGGTGTGGACACCTGGCGCCAATGGGTGGCCGAGCCGCAGGATGCCGGCTTCGCCGCCAGGCCCCGGCCCCAGCGCGTGGCAGCCTGGTATGCGGCCGCGCTCAGCGCCGTGCAGCTGGCCGACCCTGCGGCCGCGCGCCAGGCGCTGCGTGGCTTGCAGGGGGAGGTGGCGGGCGACGCCGCCGCCGCGCGCCAGGCGCGCCTGCTGGGGGCAGAGCTGGAACTGGCGGCCGGTGATGCGCCGGCGGCGCTGTCCTATCTGGAGGGCAGCCTGGCGCTGGCCGATGCCAGCCAGCCGGATGCGCCCAGGCGCCGGCCCGAACTGCTGCTGCGCACCCAGGCGCTGTTGCGCACCGGCGCCGCCGCAGGCATGACGGCGCCACTGCAGACCTGGCTGGCCACCCACCCGGGTGATGCCACGGCCTGGCAGGCCCTGGCCCAGGTGTGGCAGCAGCAGGGGCAGCCGCTGCGCGCGGTGCGCGCCGAAGCCGAGGCCCAGGTGGCGCGCTACGACTACGCCGCGGCCGTCGATCGCTTCAAGGCCGGGCAGGACCTGGCCAGGCGGGGCGGCGCGGCCAATGACCACATCGAGGCCTCGATCATTGACACGCGGCTGCGCGCCGTGCAGTCACTTCTCAAGGAACAGACCGCCGAGCGCTGACTCGATGACCAGCCCCAGCAGCGAGTAGATCAGCGAGCCGATCAGCGCCGCCGTGAAGCCATGCACCTGAAAACCGTCGCCCAGCACCGAGGCTGCGGCCCAGAACATCAGGGCGTTGATGACGAACAGGAACAGCCCGATGGTGACGATGGTGACCGGCAGCGTGAGGATCACCAGGATGGGTCGCAACACCACGTTGAACAGCCCGATCACGAAGGCAGCCCCCAGGGCGGCGCCAAAGCTGTGCACCTCGACGCCGCTGTAGACATAGGCCACGCACAGCAGCGCCGCAGCGCTGAGCAGCCATTTGAGCAGCAGCCGCATCAACCGTGCTGCGCCGAATCGGTGGCACCGCGGCGCGAGGTGATGAACTTGCCGATGGCCAGCACCAGCAGCGCGCCGGCGACATGGGCCGTCCAGTACAGGGTGCGCGAGATCTCGGCCATGCCGTTGCTGTCCACCGTGCCCAGCTTGGGCATCCATTGCCATTTGTCGGGGTTCACGAAGGCCGGGTCGGTGACCAGCATGCCGCCGGCGATCCAGCCCAGCAGCATGCCGCCGGCGGTGATGATCATCGGGAAGCGCTCCATCAGCTTGATCACCAGCTGGCTGCCCCAGACGATGATGGGAATCGAGATCAACAGACCCAGCACCACCAGCAGCGTGGAATGCTCGCCCGAGCTTTGCGCCGCGCCGGCGATGGCGATCACGTTGTCCACGCTCATCACCAGGTCGGCGACGATGATGGTCTTGATGGCGGCCAGCAGCTTGTCGCTTTCGGCCACATTGCCGTGGGCGTCCTCATCGGGCGCCAGCAGCTTCACGCCAATCCACACCAGCAGCAGCGCACCCACCACCTTCAGGAAGGGCAGGTTCAGCAGCGTCATCGCAAAGATGATGAGCACCACGCGCAGGACGATGGCGCCGGCCGTGCCCCAGATGATGCCCTTGGAGCGCTGGGCCGCCGGCAGCTTGCGGCAGGCCAGGGCGATCACCACCGCGTTGTCGCCGCCCAGCAGGATGTCGATGATGATGATCTGCCCCAGCGCGATCCAGAACGGCGTGTGGGTGAGAAAGTCCAAATCCATATGTCTTTACCTCGATGTCGAATGCCGGTTCGGGGGAACTCGGCGGCGTTCAAATACCGGGCAGCATGGAAAGCGTGGGGCAATCGCCTGCGTGCAAGCCTTGCCTGCTTGCAGGAAAACGGATGCGCTTTGAGCCAACCATGGGTGCCTGTGGCTCAAAGGTCTTGCTCGGCGATGGCGCTGGCCTTGCCTGACAGGCCGGAAGCACATGGCTTCGTATTGACGACCTGACATCCGTTTGCGGGCGGCCCTGACGCAAGGCCTTGTGCAAAACGGGGAACTACTCCCCCTTGAGGGGCGCCATTTGACCACAGTTTGCCGATTCGTGGGCAAGAACGTTGGGGGCCGGGCGGCATGTCGCACCAGGGTCGGGGCACTATCATGGCCGCCTTTTCGTGACCGCATCGTTGCCCGCTCACCGCGCATGACCGCCATCCACATCACCGACATCGAGGCCGCCATCAACCATTGGCGTGCGTGCGCCTGGGCGCCCGATGGCGTGGCGCTGGCGCCCGAGCTCTCGGCCCTGGCCGAGGTCTACGGGCAGATGGTGTTCGCGCGTGCCGAGGAGATTGCGCCGGGGCAGTTGCCCGCAGCCGCCATGGCCGCGTGGCTGGCCTGGTACGAAACCCAGCCCGACACACCCTGCATCGCGATCTGCTCCACCAGCCAGGGCGATGATTGCTGCAAGGGCTGCGGCCGCAGCTTTGCCGAGGTGCAACATTGGCTGGAGCTGAGCCCCGCGGACAAGCGCGCCGTGTGGCGCCGCATCACGCGCGAGGGCCGCGCCCTGCGCTTTACGCGCTATGCCGAGCGCGCGGCGGCAGCAGGCTGAGGCTTTACGGCGCCGCGTCGCGCGGCTATCGTGGGGCGCATGCTGCGTCTGACCCAGGCCCCCGACATTGCCACGGCCATGCTGTGGAGCGATCTGCTGTGCGAAGCCGGCATGCCCGCCAGCGTGCAGCGCCAGCACCTGGGCGCGGCGGCCGGCCATCTGCCGCCCGGTGAATGCCTGCCCGAGATCTGGCTGGCGCATGCGGAGCATGCCGATCCGGCCCGCGCCCTGCTGCGTGACTACGAGCGCCTGCCCCAGCGCCAGTGGGTCTGCCGCGCCTGTGGCGAGTCGATTGAGGGCGGTTTCGAGCAATGCTGGAACTGCGGCGCCCTGATGCCGCGCTGAAACCGGGTTATTTCCAGCGCAGCGGCTCCACATGCACGCTGCCGCGCTCGCTGCTGAGCGTGAGCGCGCCCTCCTGCACCGTGGCCTGCAGCTGCATGCTGCGCTCGGCCAGGGCGGCGAGCTGCTGCGCGGCATCAGAGGGCACGCGCCAGACCTGCAGCTTGGGCAGGCGCGTGAGCTTCGGTTGGATGCCCTTCCACCACACATCCGCCGCATGGGCAAAGGCGTAGACCACCACCGCGTCGGCGCGGCTGCAGGCCTTGGACAGAGGCTTGTCCTCGGGCTGGCCGACCTCTATCCACAGGCGCTTGCGGCCCGTGAAGTCGGTCAGCGACACGTCCGGATCGTCGGGGTCGGACAGGCCGGCGCCAAAGGCCAGCTGGCCGTCACCACGGCAGGTGTCCTGCAGCTCATGGGCCTGCAGCGCCAGGGCCAGCAGGCGCACCATCATGCGCTCGTCGGTCTCGCTGGGGTGGCGCGCCAGGGTCAGCTGGTGGTCGGCGTAGTAGCCATGGTCGATGTCGGCGATGGACAGATTTGCCTTGAAGATGGTGGATTTGAGGGCCATGAGGTCAATTCAAAAATAAGAGCTGCCCGCGCTTGACTGGCAAGGGCGGGCAGCTAAAAAGACTGAAAAAAGTCAGACGCGTCTTGCCAGCTCGGTGGCCATGCCAATGTAGCTCGCCGGCGTCAGCGCCAGCAGGCGCTCCTTGTCCGCCTGGGGGATGTCCAGGCTGCGAATCAGCGCGTGCAGGGCCTCGGCGGTCACGCTCTTGCCGCGCGTGACCTCCTTGAGCTTTTCATAGGCGCCCGGCACGCCATAGCGGCGCATGACGGTCTGGATGGGCTCGGCCAGCACTTCCCAGCTGCTGTCCAGGTCGGCGTTCAGCGCTTCCTCGTTGAGCTCCAGCTTGTTCAGGCCGGTCATCAGCGAGCTGTAGGCCAGGGCTGCATAGCCCATGGCCACGCCGATGTTGCGCAGCACGGTGCTGTCGGTGAGGTCGCGCTGCCAGCGGCTGATGGGCAGCTTTTCCGCCAGATGGCGCAAGAGCGCGTTGGCCAGGCCCAGGTTGCCCTCGGCGTTCTCAAAGTCGATCGGGTTGACCTTGTGCGGCATGGTGCTGGACCCGATCTCGCCTTCCTTCAGCTTCTGCTTGAAGTAGGCCAGCGAGACATAACCCCAGATGTCGCGCGAGAGGTCGATCAGGATGGTGTTGGCACGCGCGATGGCGTCGAACAGCTCGGCCATGTAGTCATGTGGCTCGATCTGGATGCTGTAGGGCTGGAAGGTCAGGCCCAGGCCTTGCGGTTCGTGCGTTTCCACGACCTTCTGGCTGAAGGCCTCCCAGTCGAAGTCGGGCCAGGCCGACAGATGGGCGTTGTAGTTGCCCACGGCGCCGTTCATCTTGGCCAGGATCTTCACCGTGGTGATGCGCGCCGTGGCCGCCTGCAGGCGCATGACCACGTTGGCCAGCTCCTTGCCCACGGTGGTCGGGCTGGCCGTCTGGCCATGGGTGCGGCTGAGCATGGGCACCTGGGCATGCTGGTGCGCCATCTCGCGCAGCTTGGTGATGATGGCGTCCAGGCCAGGAACAATGACCTGGTCGCGCCCGGCGCGGATCTGCAGCGCGTGGCTGGTGTTGTTGATGTCTTCGCTGGTGCAGGCGAAATGCACGAACTCGGCGGCCTTCTCCAGCTCCGGGCGGCCACCGAACTTGGACTTGATCCAGTACTCCACCGCCTTCACGTCGTGATTGGTGGTCTTTTCTATCTCCTTGATGGCGGTGGCATCGGCCTCGGAGAAGTTGTGCACCAGGCCTTGCAGGTAGGCGCGGGCGCCCGGGCTCAGCGGCTTGAACTCGTCAAACCCCGCGTCCGACAGCGCGATGAACCAGGCGACCTCCACCTGCACACGGCGGTGCATGTAACCATGCTCGCTCATGATGGGGCGCAGGGCGGTGAGTTTGGCGGCGTAGCGGCCGTCAAGCGGCGACAGGGCGGTAATCGTGGACAGACTCATGATGGCTGTGATTGTAGGTGCGCACCTGACACCGCGTTGACCGTGGGGCGCCTATAGAATGGGCCGCCCTGACACCAGCCGCCCGTCCGCGGCCGAACAACCATCATGAAGCTGATCGGATCCACCGCTAGCCCCTATGTGCGCAAGGTGCGCGTGGTGATGGCAGAGAAGAAGCTGGACTACCGTTTTCAGGAAGAAAACGTGTGGTCCGAGGAAACCGCCATCAGCACCGCCAACCCCCTGGGCAAGGTGCCCTGCCTGGTCATGGAGGGAGGCGAGGCGGTGTTCGATTCACGCGTCATCGTGGAATACCTGGACACGCTCTCGCCCGTGGGCAAGCTCATTCCCGGCACGGGGCGCGAGCGTGCCGAGGTCAAGACCTGGGAGGCCCTGGCCGATGGCGTGCTGGACGCCGGGGTGCTGGCACGGCTGGAGGCCACCTGGGCCGGACGCCAGGACGGCGAGCGCAGCCAGGCCTGGATGGCGCGCCAGCTGGGCAAGGTGCGCGCCGGCCTGCAGGCCATGAGCCAGGGCCTGGGCGACAAGCCGTATTGCAGCGGCATACACCTGAGCCTGTCGGATATTGCGGTCGGCTGCGCCCTGGGCTGGCTGGAGTTCCGCTTTCCGCAGATCGCCTGGCGCACCGATCACCCCAACCTGGCGCGGCTGATGGACAAGCTGATGCAGCGCCAGAGCTTCATCGACACCAAGCCGCACTGACCAGTACCGACCCCAAGAAAAAAGCGCGCCTTCCGAAGAGGAAGTGCGCGCTTTTTGCTGCAAAAAAATTGTTGCGAAGCGCCCCGAAACGAATGAAGAGAGGGAGGGAGGAGAAGCGCCCCAGGATTGCATCCAGGCACGGCCTGGAAGGCTTCGCAACAGTAAAAAAGATTCAATGATCGATGGGCCTGTCAACCACCTGTGCCAGTGAGAGTGAGGGCAAAGGCCGAAAGTTCCAGTCTTTTTAACAAAAAGTTTAAAACTGTGGTGCCGCCGAAACGCTGCACCGCGTGCGGAGTTCTCGCAGAACTGCACGCCGGTGGTGTTACTGTCTGTGTCTTGTGCAATGGCGTGGGCCAGGGTTCCAGAGACCTGCGCCATGCTCCGTGGCAGCATGTGCGCCGCTGTGTGAATGAGGCATGCGCTTCGGCGCAGCCCCTTGGGCAGCGTCAAGGCAGCGATGGCGGTTGCACCTTGTTGCCGTTTGGTGCCATGCGCGCCTCCCGATGTGGCCAGTGCCGGCGCAGCCATTGCTCGAAATCATCGACGTAGGTGAAGACCGCGGGCACGACCAGCAGGCTCAGCACGGTGGAGGTGATGAGCCCGCCGATCACGGCCACGGCCATGGGCGAGCGAAAGCTCATGTCCGCCCCGCCCAGGGACAGCGCGATGGGCATCATGCCCGCGCCCATGGCCAGCGTGGTCATGATGATGGGACGGGCGCGCTTGTGGCAGGCGTCCAGCAGCGCATGCAGCCGGTCCATGCCGGCGCGGCGCGCGACGATGGCGTATTCCACCAGCAGGATGGAGTTCTTGGTGGCGATGCCCATCAGCATGATGAGCCCGATGAGGGACGGCATGGAAAAGCTCTGGCCGGCGACGAGCAGCGCCACGAAGGCCCCGCCCAGCGACAGCGGCAGGGCCGCGAGGATGGTCACGGGCTGCAGGAAGTCCTTGAACAGCAGCACCAGCACGATGTAGATGCAGACCACGCCGGTGAGCATGGCCAGGCCGAAGCTGGCGAACAGCTCGCCCATCATCTCCGCGTCGCCCACGTCGATCAGGCGCACGCTGGCCGGCAGGCCCTGCACGGCGGGCAGCTGGCGCACGGCTTCGGTCACCTCACCCAGACCACGGCTGCCCAGCTCGATCTCGAAGTTCACGTTGCGCGAGCGGTCATAGCGGTTGATCACCGCCGGGCCGCCGGCCAGCGTCAGGCTGGCCACCTCGCCCAGGCGCACCGGGCCGCGGTTGCCCGGCACGGCCAGGCGCTCGAGCACCGACAGATCCTGGCGCGCCGCGTCATCGAGACGTACGACGATGGGCACCTGGCGCTGCGCCAGATTCAGCTTGGGCAGAAACTGCTCGTAGTCGCCGACGGTGGCCACGCGCAGGGTCTCGGCGATGGCTTGCGAGGTCACGCCCAGGTCGGCGGCGCGCGCAAAGTCGGGCCGCACGGCGATCTCGGGCCGCACCAGGCTGGCCGTGCTGCTGACGCCGCCGATGCCGCCTATGGTGCGGATGTCACGCTCCACGGCGCGCGCCGCCTCGGCCAGGGCCTGCGGGTCTTCGCTGGCCAGGGCCAGGATGTATTTGTCGTTGGAGCCGCCCAGGCCCACCTTGACGCGCGCGCCGGGCAGCTCGGCCATGGCCTGGCGCAGGCGTTGCTCTATGACCTGTTTGCGCGGGCGCTCCTGGCGTGGTGCCAGTTGCAGGGTGAGTGTGGCCTTGCGCGGGTCGCCCGTGCCGGCGCCGGCAAATGGGTCGGTGCCGGCCGAGCCGCCGCCTATGGTGGTGTAGATGCTGCGCACATCGCCCACGCCCATGGCCAGGGCCCCGGCGCGCAGGGCCAGGGCCTGGGTCTCCTGCAGCTTGGCTCCGGGGGGCAGCTCCAGCATCACCTGGGTCTGGGCGTTGTCGTCGGCCGGTATGAAGCCTGAGGGCAGCAGCGGGATCAGCGCCAGCGAGCCGGCGAAGAACAGGGCTGCGCCGATCAGGGTCAGCCAGCGATGGCGCAGGCACCAGTGGCTGGCACGCATGTAGGCGGCCAGCCAGCGCGGCTCGTGTTCGGACGCCACCAGGGGCTTGAGCAGGTAGGCCGACATCATGGGCGTGAGCAACCGCGCCACCACCAGAGAGGCGAACACCGCCAGCGCCGCCGTCCAGCCGAACTGTTTGAAGAAGCGCCCGGCAATGCCGCTCATGAAGGCCGTGGGCAGGAACACGGCGATCAGCGTGAAGGTGGTGGCGATGACGGCCAGGCCGATCTCGTCGGCCGCCTCCATGGCCGCCTGGTAGGGCGTCTTGCCCATGCGCAGGTGGCGCACGATGTTTTCCACCTCGACGATGGCGTCGTCCACCAGGATGCCGACCACCAGCGACAGCGCCAGCAGGGTGATGACGTTGATGGAAAAACCCAGCAGATGCATGCCGATGAAGGCCGGTATCACCGACAACGGCAGGGCCACGGCCGAGACTATGGTGGCCCGCCAGTTGCGCAAAAACAGCCAGACCACCACCACGGCGAGGATGGCGCCCTCGTACAGCAGGTGCATGGAGCTGTCGTACTCGTCCTGCGCGATCTCGACAAAGTCCACGGTGCGCTTGAGCGTCAGATGCGGGTGCTCGGCGCGCAGGGCATCGAGCGCCTGCTGCACGCCCGCGCCCACCTCGATCTCGCTGGCGCCGCGACTGCGCGAGACCTCGAAGCCGATCACCGGCTGCTCGCCCAGCAGCGCGGCCGTGCGCGGCTCGGCCCAGGTGTCGCTGACCTCGGCCAGCTGATCCAGGCGCGCATGGCGCCCGCCCGGCAGCGGGATCTGCAGCGCCGCGATCTGCTCGGCCGTCTGCAGCGTGGCCAGGGTGCGCAGCGGCTGTTCGGCGCCGCCTAAGTCGGCGCGCCCGCCTGCGCTCTCCAGCTGCACCTGGCGCAGCTGGTGCGAGACCTCGGCCGCCGTCACCCCCAGGGCCTGCAGCTTGAGTGGATCGAGCGCCACGCGCACCTCGCGCGTCACGCCGCCCACGCGGCTCACGGCGCCCACGCCCGGCACGGCCAGCAGGCGGCGCGTGAGCTGGTCATCGACGAACCAGGACAGCTCCTGGTCGTCCAGCTTGTTCGAGGCAATGGCGAAGGCCAGGATGGGCTGGGAGGACAGCTCCAGCTTGGTGACTATGGGGTCGCGCAGATCCGCCGGCAGGTCGGCGCGCACGCGCGAGACGGCCGAGCGCACATCGTCCACGGCCTCCTGCACGGGTTTTTCCAGCTGGTACTCGGCGGCGATGGTGGCCGTGCCATCGACCAGCGTGGTGGTGATGTGCTTGAGCCGCTGCGTGGTGGCGATGGCGTTCTCGATCTTGCGCGCCACGTCCGATTCAAGCTGCCCCGGCGCCGCGCCCGGCAACGCCGCCGTGACCATGACCACGGGCAGGTCCATGTCGGGAAAGTTCTGCACCTTCATGGCGGAGAACGACAGCAGCCCGGCCAGCGTGAGCAGCACGAACAGCATGGCCGCCGGTATGGGGTTCCTGATTGACCAGGCCGACAGATTCATGATTACTTCTTATTTAATAGCTATTTGCGCTTATTTGACGGGCGCTGCAGGCTGTTTTGTGCTGAATCGCTGGGGGCCACGCGCACCAGGTCGCCATCATTCAGAAAGGCGCCGCCCTGCTGCACGACGCGCGCCTCGGGCGTCAGGCCGGTGGTGATCTCCACGCGGTCGGCGTTGCGCTGGCCGGTCTGCACGCGGCGCATCAGCACGCGGCCGTCGGCTCCCACCTCGAATACCTGGCTGAAGCCGTCGCGCACCACCACCGCGGCCAGCGGCACGGTCAGGGCTTCGTGCTGGCCCAGAACGAACTCTCCGCGCGCGAACATGCCGGCGCGGATATCGGGGTGCTCGGGCAGATCCACATACACCAGCGCGTTGCGCGTGGCCGCATCCACCGTGGGAGCGAGCACGCGCACCCGGCCCTCGACCTGGGCGCCACTGGCGGCCGTGACCATGGCCCGGCCGCCGGCGCGCAGCAGCGGCAGGTCGCTGGAGCCGACCTCGGCGCGCCACTCCAGGCGGCCGCGGCGCAGCATGCGAAACAGCTCCGTGCCCGGGCCCGCCACCGCGCCCACGGTGGCCAGGCGCGCGGAGATCACCCCGGCATCGGGCGCCAGCACGCGCGTGTGCTTCAGGCGCAGCTGCTGCGCCTCCAGTTGCGCCTGGCTGGCCGCCACGCGCGCCTGGGCGGTCTGGGCGGCGGTGGTGTACTGCAGGATCTCCTGCTGGCTCATGGCGCCGGTGGCGCTCAGCGCGCGGGCCCGCTCGGCGTTGGCCTGGGCCTGGGCCAGGGCGGCGCGGGCCTCCTGCAGGCCGGCCCGGGCCTGGGCCAGGTCGGCGCGCACGCTGTCGTCGGCAAAGCGCGCCAGCAGCTGGCCGGCGCGCACCTGTTCGCCCACGTTCACGAGCACCTCGGCCAGGCGCAGGCCGCTGCTTTCGCTGCCTATGCTGGCCTCCTGCCAGGCGGCCACGCTGCCATTGGCCGGCAGGCGCCGCGCCAGCGACTCGCGCCTTGGCTGGGTGGTGCTGACGGTGAGTGCCGGGCGCGGGGCGCTGGCCGTGGTGGTGGCGGCGGCAGCAGCGGTGGGCAAGGGGCTGGCGGCGGCCAGCAGGCCGAGCCCGGCCAGGGCGATCAGGAGGGAATGTTTCATGGAAGGAGGGTGATGTCTTCAGCCAAACACGGCGTGCCACAGGGCCAGCACGGCGCCTTGCTCGGCGGCCAGCTCGCTGTCGGGTACGCGCGTGGGTTCTTCGTTCAGGCGCGCGCGGTGCTGCTCCTGGCGCAGCGTGCGGTAGGCGTCTGCCGCCGCGCGGCCCACGCCGGCGGGCAGCAGGCCGGCGTCTTCGGCGCGCGCCAGCAGGGCGATGTTGCCCTTGTTCTCCAGCAGTTCGGGGTGGGCGCCGCTGTGCGCCAGCACCAGGAATTGCACGGCAAATTCCACGTCCAGCATGCCGCCTGGGCTGTGCTTGACCTCGAACTGACCGGCGGGCACCGGGTTGGCCGCGCGCATGCGCTGGCGCATGGCGGTGATCTCGCCGGACAGGGCAGCGTTGTCGCGTGGCGCGCTGATGACGGCCTCGCGCACGGCATCAAAGCGTGCGCGCAGGTCTTCGCTGCCGAGCACGAAGCGTGCGCGCGTCATGGCCTGGTGCTCCCAGGTCCAGGCGGTGTTGCTGCCGCGCTGCTGCTGGTAGTCGGCATAGGCCTGGAAGCTGGTCACCAGCAGGCCCGAGTTGCCGTTGGGGCGCAGGGCGGTGTCGATCTCGAACAGGTCGCCCTCGCCGGTCTTGGCCGAGAGCCAGTTGATGAGCTTGCGCACGAAGGCTGCGTAGACCTCGGGGGCGCGCTCATCCTCGTCGTCGAAGACGAAGACGATGTCCAGGTCACTGCCATAGCCCAGTTCCTTGCCGCCGAGCTTGCCGTAGCCCAGCACGGCGAACTGCGGCGCCTCGCGGTGGCGGTTCTTCAGCCGGCTCCAGCACCACTGGGCGGTGACGCGCAGCACGCTGTCGGCCAGCAGCGACAGGTCGTCGGCCACCTGCTCCACGGTGAGGCGCCCGTCCACGTCGCGCGCCAGGGTGCGAAACACCTCGGCATGGTGGGCGCGGCGCAGCAGGTTGAGCAGGTTTTCGTCGTCGTCCTCGCCGGTCGATCGCAGGGCCTGCAGGCGCAGGGCCAGCTCATGCTCGAAGTCGGCGGCGTCGAAGCGCTCGGCCAGCATGGCCTCGCTGGCCAGCTCGTCGATCACGCCCGGGTGCTGCAGCATGTAGCGCGCCGGCCATTTGGCCGCGCCCAGCAGCTGCAGCAGGCGCTCGTGCACCAGGGGGCGCTCCAGCAGCATGGCCAGGTAGCTCTCACGGCGCAGCAGGGGTTCCAGCCAGCCCACCAGGCGCACGGCGGCGTCTTCGCTGGCGCGCCCGTCGGCCAGCCAGCGTGCGGTGCGCTGCACGATGCGAAACAGGCGCGCGCGCGCCTCGTCGCGCAGGCCCTGCACGCGCTGGTGGTTGCGCCATTCGGCCACGCGCGCGCTCAGGGCGGGCGGCAGTTGCTCCAGCAGGGCGTCCAGGTCGGGTGCCGGCGCGGCATGGGCCTGCGCCTGCGCTTGCGCCTTGTTGCAGGCACCATTGGCGCAGCGCTTGTGCTCGCCGCCGCCGAGCAGGGTGTCGAATTCCTGCGCCACGAGCTCGCGGTGGGTGTCCAGTTCGCGCAGAAAATCGCAACAACCCAGGCCCATGGTGCGGCCGATCCAGGCCAGGTCTTCATCGCGCGTGGGCAGCACATGGGTCTGCTGGTCGTCCAGGTACTGGATGCGGTGCTCCACGCGGCGCAGAAAGACATAGGCCTCGGCCAGCTGCCGGGCCGTCGGTTCGGGCATCAGGCCGGCGCGCGCCAGGCGTTCAAGCGCCTCCAGCGTGGGCCGGCGGCGCAACTCGGGAAACTGGCCGCCGCGCACCACCTGCAACAGTTGCACGGTGAATTCGATCTCGCGGATGCCGCCGCGCGAGAGCTTGACGTCGTTGGCGCGCTCGGGCCGGCCGGCGCTGCGTTGCACCGCGTGGTTGCGGATCTGGTGGTGCAGCGCGCGCAGCGCGTCGAAGACGTTGTAGTCCAAGTAGCGGCGAAACACAAAGGGCAGCACCACCGCGCGCAGCGCCTGCACCTGCGGGCTGGCAATGCAGTCCAGCGGCGCGACGATGCGGCTCTTGAGCCAGGCAAAGCGCTCCCACTCGCGGCCGTGCACCTGCAGGTAGTCCTCCAGCGCCGATAACGACAGGGCCGCCGGCCCCGAATTGCCATGCGGGCGCAGTGCCAGATCCACGCGGAACACGAAGCCATGCTCGGTGGTGTCGCCCACCAGGGCGTAGATGGCCTTCACCGCGCGCGCAAAATATTCGTGGTTGGAGATCCGGCCGCGCCCATCGGGCAGGCCGGCGGTGTCGCCGTCCTGCTCGTAGACGTAGATCAGGTCGATGTCGCTGGATACGTTGAGCTCGCGCGCGCCCAGCTTGCCCATGCCAATCACCCACAGCTGCACCGGCTGGCCCTGGGGGCCCAGCGGCACGCCGTGGCGCGCGTCCAGCTCGGCACGCGCGGCGCGGCAGGCGCGATCGAGCGCCAGTTCGGCCAGCGCGGTCACGGTGCCGGTGATGTCGGCCAGTGGTGCACCCTGGTCGCAGTCCAGCGTGATGAGCCGGTGCATGACCAACTGGCGCAATATGCGCAGCGCCGCGCCCAGGTCATGACCGCGCGCCAGCAGGGCATCGCAGGCCTGGTTCATCCTGGCATGGTCGGGCCGGCCCGGCGCCAGCAAGGTCAGCTCGGCGCCGTAACGGCGCTGCAGGCGCTGCTGAAAGCGTGAATGGTGCGAGAGTGGCTCGCTGGAGGCTGCGGTGTCGGTCGAAGGCATCTGCATGGCAAAGGCGGGTCGGCTGCTGAACCCTCAGGGGGTGGGCGGGTCATAATTCCTGCCACCGTTTTCAGCCGTCATGACAGAGCCATCGTCCCATCCTTCCCGCCTGCTCAGATTGGTGGCGGGCTGTGCGCGGTGGGGGCTGGGGCTGTTGCTGGCCCTGTGGCTGTTGCTGGCGGCGGCCTGGGGGGGGCTGCATGGCTGGATTGTGCCGCGTATCGGCGACTACCGCCCCCTGCTGGAGGCACAAGCCGGGCGCGCCCTGGGGATTCCCGTGCGCATTGCCGCGATCTCGGCGCGCAGCGAGGGGCTGATCCCCACCGTGGAGTTGGCCGGCGTGACCCTGCTGGACGCGCAGGGGCGCGATGCCCTGCAGCTGCCGCGCGTGGTGCTGGCGCTGTCGCCGCGCTCGCTGCTGCGCCTGGGCTTCGAGCAGATCTATATCGAAGGCCCGGCGCTGGACGTGCGCCGCATGGCCGATGGCCGCATCACCGTTGCCGGACTGGCTCTGCAGCGCGATGAGCAGGGCGACAGCGGCGCCGCCGATTGGCTGTTTGACCAGCCCGAGGTCGCCATCCGGGGCGGCACGCTGCGCTGGAGTGATGAACAAACCGGGGCCGAGCCGCTGGCGCTGACCCAGGTGGATCTGGTGCTGCGCAATGGCGGCTGGCGCCATGCCATGCGCCTGGATGCCACGCCGCCGCCGGGCTGGGGGGAGCGCTTTTCGCTGCGCGGACGGTTTCGCCAGCCGCTGCTGACCACCCATGGTGGCAACTGGCGGCGCTGGAGCGGCCAGCTTTACGCCGACTTTGCGCGCGTGGATGTCTCGCGCCTGAACCAGTATGCCGATCTGGGCGCGCTGGAGGTGGCCCAGGGTCATGGCGCGTTGCGTGCCTGGCTGGACTGGCAGCGTGGTCAGCTGGCCGGGGCCACGGTGGACATGGCGCTCGGCGAGGTGAACGCCACGCTGGGCCAGGATCTGCGCCCGCTGGTGCTGCGCACGGTCACGGGGCGCCTGGGCGGGCGTTGGCTGGAGGGGGGCTTCGAGCTCAGTAGCGACAACCTGCAATTCCAGGCCGACGATGGCCTGGCCTGGCCTGGCGGCAAGCTGTTCCTGCGCCATACCGGGGCCGACCGTGCGGGGCGTGAGCAGGGCGAGCTGCAGGCCGATCGCCTCGATCTGGCCGCCCTGGCGCAGATTGCCAGCCGTCTGCCGCTGGATGCCGCCGTGCGTGACGCCCTGCAGACCTATGCACCCCAGGGTCTGGTGCAGCAGCTGCAGGCCGGCTGGCATGGGCCGCTGGCGCAGCCCCGGCAATACCAGCTGCGCGCCAAGGTGAGCGGCCTGGCCATTGCCGCCCAGGCCAGGAATCCCGCGGTCGTCGGCCTGACTGGCGCCGATGTAGAGCTGGATCTGACGCAACAGGGCGGACGCGCGGAGCTGGCCATGGCAGACGGACGGCTGCTGCTGCCCGGTGTGTTCGAAGACCCGGTGCTGCCCGTGCAGCAGCTGTCGGCCACGCTGCGCTGGCAGGTCGAGGGGCAGCGCATCGCGGTGCAGACCAACGACCTGCGCTTTGCCAATGCCGACGCCCAGGGCGAGGCGCGCCTGGTCTGGCGCACGGCGGACGCCGCCACATCACCGGCACGCTCGCGCTTTCCGGGCGTGCTGGAGCTCTCGGGCCACCTGTCGCGCGCCGACGGCACGCGCGTGCACCGCTACCTGCCGCTGGTCATCCCGGCCGAGACGCGCCACTACGTGCGCGACGCCATCCAGACGGGCAGTGCCCCCGAGGTGCAGTTCCGCGTCAAGGGCGATCTGCACGACTTTCCCTATGGCCATGCGCCGCGCCTGGGCGAATTTCACATCGCCGCGCGCGTCACGGATGTGACCTACGCCTACGTGCCGCCCAGCCTGCTGGCGCCCGGCGACCGGCCCTGGCCGGCGCTGACCAACCTGGCCGGCGAGCTGGTGTTTGACCGCGCCAGCATGCTGGTGCGCAATGCCACGGGCGGTTTTGCCGGCCAGCGGGCGCTGCGCGTGCAGAAGGTCGGGGCAAAGATCGCCGATCTGGAGCACAGCGTGGTCGAGGTCGATGGCCAGGTGCGCGGCCCGCTGCAGGACATGCTGACGCTGGTGAGCGGCTCGCAGATTGCGCAGCTCACCCATGGCGCGCTCGATCGCGCCACGGCCAGTGGCGCGGCCGATCTGCAGCTCGCCCTGAAGCTGCCGCTGGCGAAGATGGCCGAGTCCCAGGTGCGCGGCAGCGTCACCCTGGCCGACAACGATGTGCGCTTTGTGCCCGAGGCGCCGACGGTGAGCGGCGCGCGCGGCGTGGTGCAGTTCAGCGACACCGGCTTCAGCCTGGTCGGCGTGCAGGGCCGGGCCCTGGGCGGCGAGCTGCGACTGGAGGGCGGCATGGTGGCGCCGCCCGCGGCCGGCGCGCGCGAATCACCGGTGCGCGTGCGTGCCCGCGGCACGGCCACGGCCCAGGGCCTGCGCGAGACGCCCCAACTGGGCCTGCTGGCGCGACTGGCGCGGCACGCCAGCGGTGCCAGCGCCTATGCCTTGAGCCTGGGCGTGCGCCGCGGCGTGGCCGAGATCCAGGTCACCAGTGACCTGGTGGGCATAGCCCTGGACGCCCCGGCGCCGCTGGGCAAGGCCGCGGCCACGCCGCTGGCCATGCGCTTTGACAACCAGCTCACGTCCGAGGCGATGGCCTCCGACAGCGCGCCGCTGCAGGATCAGCTGACGCTCGCTCTGGGCGATGTGCTGCGCCTGGACTACCTGCGCGCGCTCGAGGGCGAGCAGGCCCGCGTGCTGCGCGGCGCGGTGACTGTCGGCCTGCCGGCGGGCCAGGCCATGGCGCTGCCGCAGCAAGGCGTGGCTGCCAATGCCCGGCTGGACATGCTCGATGTCGATGCCTGGGACGCGCTGCTCGATCAGCACCAGGTGGGGCCGGGCGCAGGCGGACCGGTGGCCCAGGCCCAGGGGTACCTGCCCGACCGGGTGGCGCTGCGCGTGGGTACGCTTGCCCTGCAGGGGCGCAGCCTGCACGATGTGGTGGCCGGCGTCTCCCGCGTCGGCGCCGACTGGCGCGCCAACGTCAGCGCGCGTGAACTCGACGGCTATGTGGAGTACCGCCAGGCGGACGGCGCGGCCCAGCAGGAGGGGCTGTATGCGCGCCTGTCGCGCCTGGCCCTGCCCCAGTCGGACGAGCCGCAGGTGGATGCGCTGCTGGATGCGCAGCAGCCGGCCAGGCTGCCGGCGCTGGACATCGTGGTGCAGGACTTCGAGCTGCGCGGCCGGCGCCTGGGCCGCCTGGAGATAGAGGCGCGCAACCGCGCCACGCAGGACGGCCAGCGTGAATGGCGCCTGGGCAAGTTCAACCTGGCGGTGCCCGAGGCGGTGTTCGCCTCCAGCGGCAGCTGGGCCCTGGTCGGCGGCAAGGGCGCAGCGGCGCAGCGGCGCACCAGCATGGACTTTGCGCTGGACATACGCGACTCGGGCGCGCTGCTGGCGCGCTTTGGCATGGACGGCGTGCTGCGCCGCGGCAAGGGGCGTATCGGCGGCCAGGTGGGCTGGCAGGGCTCGCCGCTGTCGCCGGACTACCGCAGCATGACCGGGCAGATGCATGTGGACGTGGAATCGGGCCAGTTCCTCAAGGCCGACCCGGGTCTGGCCAAGCTGCTCGGCGTGCTCAGTCTGCAGTCGCTGCCGCGGCGCCTTGTGCTGGATTTCCGCGACGTGTTCAGTGAGGGCTTTGCCTTCGACTTCGTGCGCGGCGACCTGCATGTGGAGCAGGGCGTGGCCACCACCAACAATCTGCAGATGAAGGGCGTGAATGCCGCGGTGCTGATGGAGGGCAGCGCCGACATCGAGCGTGAGACGCAGGATCTGCATGTGGTGGTGGTGCCTGAGATCAATGCCATGACCGCCTCGCTCGTGGCCACGGCCATCAACCCGGTCATTGGCCTGGGCAGTTTTCTGGCCCAGGTGTTTTTGCGCGGGCCGCTGATCCAGGCGGCGACGCAAGAGTTTCGCATTGACGGCACCTGGGCCGAGCCACGCGTGGAGCGCATCCAGCAGCGCCAGGCGGCGCCCGGTGCTGGCGCCCCTGGCGCCCCCGCAATCTCAGGAGCAAAACCATGAAAGTCGCAGCCTTGCAAATGGTCTCCGGCGTGGCCCTGCAGCCCAATCTGGAGGTCGCACGCCAGCTGCTGCAGCAGGCGGCCCGTGCCGGAGCCGAGCTGGCGGTGCTGCCCGAGTATTTCTGCGCCATGGGCCGGCGCGACGAGGACAAGCTGGCGCTGCGCGAGCGCCTGGGCGATGGGCCGGTGCAGCGCTTTCTGGCCGATGCGGCGCGCGAGCTGGGCCTGTGGATCGTTGGCGGCACGCTGCCCCTGGCGGGGGACGATCCGCGGCGCGTGTACAACAGCTCGCTGGCGTTCTCGCCGGCGGGCGAATGCGTGGCGCGCTACGACAAGATCCACCTGTTTCGCTTCGACAACGGCCGCGAGCAGTTCGACGAGGCACGCACCATCCAGGCCGGCCAGGGCAGCGTGCGCTTTGCGCTGCCGGCGCGCGACGGCCGGCTGTGGCATGTCGGTCTGTCCGTCTGCTATGACCTGCGCTTTCCCGAGCTGTACCGCGAACATGCGCGTGCCGGCGCCGACCTGCTGCTGGTGCCCAGCGCCTTCACCTACACCACCGGCCGCGCGCACTGGGAGTTGCTGCTGCGCGCGCGCGCCGTGGAGAACCTGGCCTATGTGCTGGCGCCGGCCCAGGGTGGCCAGCACGAGAACGGCCGCCGCACCTGGGGCCACAGCATGTGTGTAGACCCCTGGGGCCAGGTGCTGGCGCGGCAGGCCGAGGGATCGGGGGTGGTGCTGGGTGAGCTCGATGCCGCCCATCTGCGCCAGCTGCGCAGCCAGCTGCCGGCGCTCGAGCACCGCGTGCTGTGATGACTGAAACCGCAGCGCCACACGAGCCAGCCGCGCCGCCGCTGGAGCGGCTGCCAGGGCGCTGGCGCCGCTGGCTGGGCGCGTGGCGGCGCTGGTCGCTGTGGGCCTTGCTGCTGGCGCTGGTGGCCAGCGTGCTGGTCACGCTGGTGTGGCTGGCCGGCCGCTACGAGGCCGGCGAGGTGCAAAGCCGGCTCGAGCGCGACAGCGCGGACGCCGTGGCCGACATCCGCAACGCCTTCGCGCACAACCTGCAGAACCTGCAGGCGCTGCAGGCGGGTGATCCCGACCTGGCGATCTGGGAAAGCCGTGCCGGCGATCTGCTCACCCAGCGGCGCGAGCTGGTACGCATAGAGTGGCGCGACACCCAGCTGCAGCTGCGCGCGCATGCCCAGACGCCCTACCGTCCCCAGGGGCGCGACCCGACCCAGCGCGCCAGCGTGCGCTCCGAGACAGCGCTGGCCTGCGCCAACGCGCGGCGCATCACCGGGCCCTCCTACTCCACCAGCTACTTCCAGCCCATGCCCGATGGCGTGGGCGCCGAGATGATGGAGGTCTGCCTGCCGCTGATGGCCGATGGGCGCAACCATGGCTTTCTGGTTGCCACCTACGCCTTGCACACCGTGCTGCAGGAGCTGGTGGCGCCGGGCCTCAAGCGCACCCAGGAGGTGTCGTTCACCGAGGCCGACGGCACGCGCCTGGCGCTGGTGGGCGCCATGCGCCGCGGCACGCGCATGTTCACGGCACAGCAGCTGTTCGACCTGCCGGGCAATACGCTGATCCTGCGCATGGATGGCTGGCATGCCGCGCCCAGCGTGTTTCCCAACGTGCTCACGGCCCTGGTCACGGCCATGTCCATCGCGCTGGTGTCGGTGCTGGTGGTGCTGGTACGCGACAACCGGCGCCGCCTGAGCGCCGAGCGTGACCTCGGCGATGCGCTGGCGTTTCGCAAGGCCATGGAGGACTCCCTGGTCACCGGCCTGCGCGCGCGCGACATCCATGGTCGCATCACCTATGTGAATCCGGCCTTTTGCGCCATGGTGGGTTTCTCCACGTCCGAGCTGGTGGGCCTGGACACGCCGCCCTACTGGCCGCCCGAGCATGCGCGGGAATATGCCGAGCGCCAGATGGTGCGCATGGCCGGGCGGCTCGATCCGCCGCGCGAGGGCTATGAATCGACCTTCATGCGCAAGGACGGCACGCGCCTGACGGTGATGATCTTCGAGGCCCCGCTGATCAACGCCCAGGGCCTGCACACGGGCTGGATGGGCTCCTTCCTGGATGTGACCGAGCAGCGCCGCGCCGAGGAACTTTCGCGCACCTCGCAGGAGCGCCTGCAGGCCACGGCGCGCCTGGCCACCGTGGGCGAAATGGCATCGCTGCTGAGCCACGAGCTGAACCAACCCCTGGCGGCCATCGCCAGCTATGCCTCGGGCTCGCTGAACCTGCTGGGCCCGGCGCAGGCGGCGCAGCCGCCGTCGGCGCATGACCTGGCCGACCTGCGCGTGGGCGTGCAGCGCATCGCCGCCCAGGCCGAGCGCGCCGGGCGCGTGATCAAGAGCGTGCACGACTTCGTGCGCCGGCGCGACCAGTCACGCGCGCCGGCCAGCGCACAGGCCTTGTTCGACGCCGTGCTGCCGCTGATCCGGCTGCAGGCGCACAAGATTGGCGTGCGCGTGGTGCTGGACATCCAGGCGGGCCTGCCCCCGGTGCTGTGCGACCGCACCATGGTCGAGCAGGTGCTGCTGAACCTGGCGCGCAACGCCATGCAGTCCATGGACGATCCGCAGATCCACCCGCGCATCCTGGACTTGCACGTGCGCCGCGCGGCCTCGAACGCGGCCAGGGGCTGGCTGGAGTTCTCCGTGGCCGACATGGGCAGCGGCATCCCCGAGGACGTGGCTGAACGCCTGTTCACGCCCTTCTACACCACGCGTGCCGAGGGCATGGGCCTGGGCCTGTCCCTGTGCCGCACGGTGGTGGAGCAGCACGGCGGCTTTCTGGGCCATGCCCAGCGCCAGCCGCGTGGTACGGTATTCACCTTCACCCTGCCCGTATTTCAGGAAGACTGATGGAACCCGCCGCCAATGCCACCGTGTACATCGTGGACGACGACGCCGAGGTGCGCGAGGCCCTGGCCTGGCTGCTGCGTTCGCGCCGCGTGCTCAGCGAGGCCTATGCCAGCGCCGAGGCCTTCGAGCTGATGCTCGCCGAGCGCGCCACCGCCGGCCTGCCGCAGCGCCAGCCCTGCTGCCTGCTGCTGGACGTGCGCATGCCCGGCATGAGCGGCCTGGCGCTGTTCGACAACATGGTCGCGCGTGGCGACACTGCCGGCATACCGGTGATCTTTCTCACCGGCCATGCCGACGTGCCCACCGCCGTGGCCACGGTCAAGCGCGGCGCCTTTGACTTCTGTGAAAAGCCCTTCTCGGACAACCAGCTCGTCGATCGCGTGCAGGCGGCGCTGGAACTCTCGGCCCGGCACCTGCAGGACTGCCGCGAGCGCCATCGGCTGCAGGACAGGCTGGCCGAGCTGACCGAGCGCGAGCGCGACGTGATGCGCCTGGTGGTCGAGGGCCTGCCGAACAAGCTGATTGCCGACCAGCTGGCCATCAGCGTGCGCACGGTGGAGGTGCACCGCGCGCGCGTGTTCGACAAGATGCAGGTCAAGTCGGCTGTGGAGCTGGCCAATCTGCTGCGTTCGGCACCACAGCAGTCTTGATATGAAAAATGCTGCTAGCGCTTATGTGACAAGCGCTGACAGCTATTATTTTTAATGCAATGACCCGTGGCGTGGGGGCGTCAACCCTGGCGCTCGCCCATGAAGATCTCCACCCGGCGGTTGCGCGCCCGGCCTGCGGCCGTGTCATTGCCGGCAATCGGTTCGCGCGATCCGCGGCCATCGACCTGGATGCGTGCACCGCTCACGCCGCGCGCTGTGAGGTAGTTGCGCGTGCTCTCGGCCCGATCCAGCGACAGCGGGTTGTTGATGGCGTCGCTGCCGGTGGAATCGGTGTGGCCGATGATGCGCACCTCGGCATTCGGGTTGTTGCGCAGGCCCTCGGCAAAGCGATCGAGCACCGGGCGGAAGTTGGCCTCGATGTCGGCGCGGCCGGTGGCGAACGAGATGTCGCTGGGGATGTCCAGCTTGAGCTGGTTGTCCGTGGTCTGCGACACGGTCACCCCCGTGCCCTGGGTGGCGGCCTGCATCTCCTGTTTTTGCTTTTCCATCTGCTGCGACCAGATGTAGGTGCCCAGGGCGCCCACGCCGGCGCCGATCACCGCGCCCGTGCCAGCCTTGCCGCCGGTCATGGCGCCTATGGCCGCGCCGCCCAGCGCACCTGCACCCGCGCCAATGGCGGTGCGGCGCTGGGTGTCGCTCATCTCGGCACAGCCGGTGGTCAGCAAAATGGCGGCGGCGCTGCCGATGAGTAGAAGCTTGCGCATGGAGTCCTCCTTGAATTCAAAAGTACGTCTGCGAGGCTAGCCCGGGCGGCGCCCGTGGTCTGTAAGACTTGGTACCTGCGGGTGATTCAGGGCGGCAAACAACTGTCAATCCTCCTCGTCCGGCGGCAGTTCGCCGCGCTTGCGGCCCGAAAACATGGTCCACCACAGAATGGCCACAAAGATTAGCAGCGCCACCAGCGCCTCAAGCAAAATCAGCCCCATGAATGTTTGTCTCCCGCGCCTGTTCTGGATGGTGCTGATTGTAGGAATGCTGGCCGCCTGCTCCACGCCGGTACCCCTGGACTCGTCCGCGCCCACCGCGCCGGCGGCACGGCCCGTGCCCGCGGGATCGGCGGCCGTGCCGGGCACGCTGACCCAGTCCAAGAGCCGCTGGGTGCCCGTGGCCTGGAGCGAGCTGCCCGGCTTTGACGCCGACGCCCTGCACGAGGCCTGGAACGCCTGGCTGCGCAGCTGCGAGCGCCCGGCCCCGGCCTTCGCGCCGCTGTGTAGCGACGTGCGCCGCCTGAGCATCGCCGCGCCCGAGGAGCAGCGCGGCTGGATCATGCAGCGCCTGCAGCCCTACCGCATAGAAACGCTGGAGGGCAGCGCCGATGGCCTGCTGACCGGCTACTTCGAGCCCTACCTGGACGCCGTGCGCCAGCCGGGCAACGGCTTTGGCGTACCGCTGTATGCCCCGCCGGCGGATCTGGGCCAGCGCAAGCCCTGGTACACGCGCCAGCAGATCGAGACCCTGCCCCAGGCCCAGGCGGCCTTGGCCGGCCGCGCCATTGCATGGGTGCGCGACCCGGTCGAGGCCCTGGTGCTGCACATCCAGGGCTCGGGCCGGCTGCGCGTGCAGGAGGCCGACGGCAGCCAGCGCCTGGTGCGCCTGGCCTATGCCGGCACGAATGACCAGCCGTACAAGAGCGTGGGCCGCTGGCTGCTGGACCAGGGTTTGGTGCGTGATGCCACCTGGCCCGGCATCACGGCCTGGGTGCGGCAGAACCCGCAGCGCGTCAGCGAGATGCTGTGGAGCAACCCGCGCTACGTGTTCTTTCGCGAGGAGCCGCTGGATGCGCTGGACGCCGCCTTTGGCCCCAAGGGCGCGCAGGGCGTGCCGCTCACCCCCGGCCGCTCCATCGCCGTGGACCGCCAGAGCATTCCCTACGGCACGCCGGTGTGGCTGGCCTCCAGCGGGCCCACGGCCCAGCTGTCGCGCCTGGTGCTGGCGCAGGACACGGGCAGCGCCATCCTGGGCGCGGTGCGCGCCGACTACTTCACCGGCTGGGGCCCGGAGGCGGGCGACATGGCCGGGCGGCTGAAGCAGAACCTGCGCCTGTGGGCGTTGTGGCCTAGGCAGGGCGCCACCCCCTGAGGCGCCCGTATTTGAGCGCGCAGCTTGCGGTGGATATTGGCAAAAATAGACTGTAGCGCTTATTGATAAAGCGTCAATAGCTATTAATTGTATAGCTTATCAATCGCCTTCCACCACATAGCGCGAAATTACCGGCGGTGTCTCGCCGATATGGAAGGCGTTCTTGCGGTCGCGCAGTGCCACGTCGGAGGCGGTGACGCGGTCGAAGCGGCGCAGGTGCTCGGTCCAGGACTCGTCCACCACGCGCTCGACGTAGCGGCGCGGGTCGGCGATGTCGTGCTGCAGCTCCCAGCTGAGGGCACCCTGGCGCAGGCGCGCGCGCCGGCTCTCCTGCATCACGGCGCGAAACTCGGCCGCGCGCGTGGGCTCGATCAGGTATTCGATGCTGGTCACCAGGCGCAGCCCGGCCTCTGGCGGGGTCTCGGCCTGCGGCAGGTTGAAGGCGCGCGAGGGGCTCAGGTCTTCCTCGCCATGGCGGTTGCTCACCAGGCGCTGCACCAGGGTCATTACCGTCACGCCTATGGCCGCAGCCAGCGCCAGGCTCACGGGCACGCTGCTCATGGCGGCCACCTGGCCCCACAGCGCCGCGCCGGCTGCGGTGGCGCCCATGATGGCCATCTGGAAGATGGCCATGCCGCGCGCGCGCACCCAGTTGGGCAGGGCGAACTGTGCCGCCACCACCAGGGCGTTGGCCACGGTGATCCAGGCCGCACCGGCGACCACCATGGCGGGCACGGCCAGATACACGTTGGGTGCCAGGGCCACGATGGCCGAGGCCAGCGACTGCACCAGCGTGCCGCGCGTGACCAGCTGGTCGGCGGCCATCATCTGGCGCAGGCGTGGCAGCAGCATGGCCGCGCCTATGGCACCCGCGCCCATGGCCGCCAGCAGCAGCGTGAAGGTGCCGGCGCCGCCGCCCTGCAGGCCGCGTGCCACCAGCGGCAGCAGCGCCAGCAGGGCCGTGGCGTGCAGGAAGAACACCGAAATGCGCCACAGCACGGCGCGCATCGGTGGCGACTCGCGTACGAACTGCAGGCCCACGCGCATGGCGCTGGCCAGGCGCTCGCGCCCGAGCGGGTTGGGCGTGGCCTGGCGCCGCCAGCGCATAATGGTGAAGCCCGCCAGCAGCGACAGCACGGCGTTCAGCACAAAGACCCAGGCGCTGCCGAAGCTGGCAATGATGGCGCCGGCCAGCAGGGGCCCGATGATGCGCGAGGCGTTCATCGCCACGCCGTTGAGCGCCAGCGCCGCGGGCAGGTGCGGGCGCTCCACTAGCTCGGGCACGATGGCCGAGAACACCGGCCAGCGCATGGCCAGGCCTATGCCGTTGGCAAAGGTGAGCGCCAGCAGCAGGTGCGGGCTGACCCCGCCGGCCAGGATCACCCCGCACAGCACCACGGCCACGGCCGCCACCCAGAACTGCGTGACCATGAAGTACTTGCGCCGGTCCAGTATGTCGGCCAGCGCACCGCTGGGCAGGCCGAGCAGGAACACCGGCAGGGTGGAGGCCGTCTGCACCAGCGCCACCAGCACCGGCGAGCTGGTCAGCGTGGTCATGAGCCAGGCGGCCGCCACGTCGTTCATCCACATGCAGGTATTGGCCACCAGCCAGGTCAGCCAGAGCATGCGGAACACGGGCACGGACAGCGGCGCCAGGGGTGACTGCGGCGTGCGCGCGGCGGCGCTGCGCTGCAGCTCGGCAGTGGCTGCGGCCTCGGCGGAGTCGGCGATGTCCGAGGCGTTGGCGGGGGTGTCGGCGCCGGGGTCTGTGCTGTCGGGGCTCTGGGGCCCGTGGGTGTGCGGTGGCTGTGGCGGCATGGGCCCGCCATTATGAAACCTCAGGCCCGGGCCTGCTCCAGATGCGCCAGCGGCAGCGCGCCGCCGGCCTTGACCTCGCCCAGCGAGAAGCTGGTGTGCATGTCCTTCACGTTGGGCAGGTTCAGCAGCACGCCGCGCGCGAACTGCGAGAAGCTGTCCAGGTCGCGCGCCACCACCTGCAGCTCGAAGGTGCCGGTGCCGCTGATGTAGTGGCAGGAGACGACCTCGGGGATCTGCGCGATGGCCCGCTCCATGGCCTGCGTCAGCTCGCCGGTGCTGCGCTCGGCGTCCAGGCGCACGAAGGCCAGCACGCCCAGGCCGATCTTGTGGCGGTCGATCTCGGCGCGGTAGCCGCGGATGAAGCCGGATTCCTCCAGCGCCCGCACGCGGCGCCAGCAGGGCGCGGCCGACAGGCCCACGCGCTGCGCCAGCTCGGCATTGGTCAGGCGCGCGTCGCGCTGCAAGGCGCCCAGTATGGCCAGGTCGTATTTGTCCAGTGTTTCCATTTTTTGATTATTTAAAGAAAGATTCTTTCTTGCATTGGGGTAAACGCGGCAAACAAAGCAAACACATATCAGTAATCAGCGCATACACTGCGCGCCATGGGCCGGGCCTGATCGGCGCCGGTTCGTTTGCCGTGCCCCCGCAACCCGGGGCGCAAGCCCGAAGAACAGCCCGGAGACACCCCATGAATGCCCCCCTGCCCGACCATGTGCGCCGCGCGCTCGAGTCCGTCACCCTGGATGACAAATATGCCCTGGGTCAGGGCCGCGCCTTCATGAGCGGCGTGCAGGCCCTGGTGCGCCTGCCCATGCTGCAGCGCCAGCGCGACCAGGCCGCGGGCCTGAACACGGCGGGCTTCATCAGTGGCTACCGTGGCTCGCCGCTGGGCGGCTACGACCAGGCCCTGCTCGGCGCGCGCAAGCATCTGGCAGAGAGCCATGTCGTGTTCCAGCCCGGCGTGAACGAGGAGCTCGGCGCCACGGCCGTGTGGGGCACGCAGCAGCTCGACATCTACCCCGAGAGCAAAAAGTACGACGGCGTGTTTGGCATCTGGTATGGCAAGGGGCCGGGCGTGGATCGCTGCTCGGACGTGTTCAAGCATGCCAACATGGCCGGCACGGCGCGCCACGGCGGCGTGATCGCCGTGGCCGGCGACGACCACATCAGCAAGAGCAGCACCGCCGCGCACCAGAGCGACCATATCTTCAAGGCCTGCGGCCTGCCGGTGTTCTTTCCGAGCAGCGTGCAGGACATCCTGGACATGGGTCTGCATGCCTTTGCCATGAGCCGCTTCTCGGGCCTGTGGTCGGGCCTGAAAACGGTGCAGGAGGTGGTCGAGTCGTCGAGCAGCATCTCGGTCGATCCGGATCGTGTGAACATCATCCTGCCCGAGGACTTTGTGATGCCGCCGGGCGGCCTGCACATACGCTGGCCCGACGCGCCCCTGGAGCAGGAGGCGCGCCTGATGGACTACAAGTGGTATGCGGCCCTGGCCTATGTGCGCGCCAACAAGCTCAACTACAACGTGGTCGCCACGCCCCGGGATCGCTTTGGACTCATCGCCAGTGGCAAGGCCTACAACGACATGCGCCAGGCTCTGATCGACCTGGGGCTCGATGACGGCCATTGCCGCCAGCTGGGCATCCGCGTGCACAAGGTGAACGTGGTCTGGCCGCTGGAGGCCGGCATCACGCGCGACTTTGCCGAGGGGCTGCAGGAGATCCTGGTGGTCGAGGAAAAGCGCCAGGTCATCGAATACCAGATCAAGGAGCAGCTCTACAACTGGCGCGCCGACGTGCGCCCGGACGTGCTGGGCAAGTTCGACGAGGTCGAGGGCGACCATTCGGGCGGCGAGTGGGGCATGCCCAACCCCAGCCAGAACTGGCTGCTGCGCCCCCAGGCCGACCTGACGCCGGCCATCATCGCGCGCGCCATCGCCAAGCGGCTGAAGAAGCTGGGCGTCCCCGCGGACATCGCGGCGCGCATGGACGAGCGCCTGTCGGTGATAGAGGCGCGTGAGCGCGGCATGGCCGAGCAGAAGCTGGACACCGGCGAGCGCATGCCCTGGTTCTGCAGCGGCTGCCCGCACAACACCAGCACCCGCGTGCCCGAGGGCAGCCGTGCCGTGGCCGGCATTGGCTGCCACTACATGGTCAACTGGATGCCCGACCGCCACACCAGTACCTTCACGCAGATGGGCGGCGAGGGCGTGACCTGGGTGGGCCAGGCGCCGTTTTCCAAGACCCCCCATGTCTTCGCCAATCTGGGCGACGGCACCTACTTCCACAGCGGCCTGCTGGCGATCCGCCAAGCAATAGCGTCTGGCGCCAACATTACCTACAAGATCCTCTACAACGACGCCGTGGCCATGACCGGCGGCCAGCAGGTGGGCGAGCGGCCCGAGGGCCACTCGGTCGCGCAGATCGCCCACAGCCTGCGCTCCGAGGGCGTGGCGCGCCTGGTGGTGGTGACCGACGAGCCCGAGAAGTACCACGGCCGCACGCACAGCCTGGCCGCCAACCCCGCGCGCGCCAAGCACCAGGAGCTGCTCAACGACCTGCCGCCGGGTGTCGAGGTATTCCACCGCGATGAGCTCGACCGCATCCAGCGCGAGCTGCGCGACATCGCCGGCTGCACGGCGCTGATCTACGACCAGACCTGCGCCACCGAAAAGCGCCGGCGCAGGAAGCGCGGCACGCTTGCAGCGCCGACCAAGACGGTCATCATCAACGAGCTGGTCTGCGAGGGCTGTGGCGACTGCGGGGTGGCGTCCAACTGCCTGTCGGTGGAGCCGGTCGAAACCGAATTCGGCCGCAAGCGCCGCATCAACCAGAGCACCTGCAACAAGGACTATTCCTGCGTCAAGGGCTTTTGCCCCAGCTTTGTCACCATCGAGGGCGGCCAGCTGAAAAAGCCCAGGAAGGAAAAGAAGGGCGACCTGGCCGCCCTGCCCCCCATCCCCGATCCGGTGTTGCCGGTGGCTGAAGAGGCCTGGGGCATCATCGTCGCCGGCGTGGGCGGCACGGGGGTGATCACCATAGGCTCGCTGCTGGGCATGGCCGCGCACCTGGAGGGCAAGGGCGTGGTCACGCAGGACGCGGCCGGCCTGGCGCAAAAGGGTGGCGCCACCTGGAGCCATGTGCAGATTGCCAACCGCCCCGAGGCCATCTACACCACCAAGGTGGACACGGCCAAGGCCGACCTCATCATCGGCTGCGACCCCATAGTCGCCGCCAACAAGGCCACCCTGGCCGCCATGCGGCCGGGCCGCACCTTCGTCGCGCTGAACACCCATGGCACGCCGGCCGCGGCCTTCGTGCACAACCCCAACTGGCAGTTCCCCGCCGAGGGCTGCGAGGCGGCGATTGCCGCCGCCGTGGGCCCGGATCTGCTGGGCGTGCTCGACGCCGAGCGGGTCGCCACCGAGCTGCTGGGCGACAGCATCTACACCAACCCGCTGATGCTGGGCTACGCCTGGCAAAAGGGCCGCGTGCCGCTGTCGCATGCCGCGCTGATGCGCGCCATGGAGCTCAATGGCGTGCAGGTGGCCAACAACCAGGTGGCCTTTGAATGGGGCCGGCGCTGTGCCCATGACCTGGCCGCCGTGCGGGCCCTGTTCCAGGCGGCGCAGGTGGTGCAATGGGTGAAGAAGCCGGGTCTGGCCGAGCTGCTGGCCAGGCGGGTCGAGTTCCTCACCGGCTACCAGAGCGCCGCCTACGCCGCCGACTACAGCGCCTTTGTCGAGAAGGTGCGCGCGGCAGAGGAAAAGCTGGGCCAGGGCCAGCGCTTGGCCGAGGCGGTGGCGCGCTACCTGTTCAAGCTCATGGCCTACAAGGACGAGTACGAGGTGGCGCGCCTGCACACCGACGCAGCCTTCACCCGGCGCGTGGAGGGCATGTTCGAGGGCGACTATCGCATCGTGCACCACCTGGCGCCGCCCAGCCTGGCCGGCAAGAGCGACCACGGCGAGCCGGTCAAGAAGAGCTACGGGCCCTGGATGCGCCGGGCGATGGGCCTGTTGGCGCAATGCAAGGGCCTGCGCGGCACGGGGCTCGATCCCTTTGGCAGGACCGAGGAGCGGCGCACCGAGCGCGCCCTGATCCAGGAGTACCGCGCCTGCGTGGACGAGCTGCTGGCCGGCCTCTCGCCCGAGCGCCTGGCCCTGGCGGTGCAGGTCGCGAGCATTCCCGAGGACATACGCGGCTACGGCCATGTGAAGCAGCGCCACCTGCAGGCGGCGCGCGGAAAATGGGCCGAGCTCATGCAGCGCTGGCGCGACCCGCAAGGGGCTGAACGCCGGATGGCCTGAATATTTTCATAGCTGTTGACGCTTGATGGATAAGGCCCATAGCCCATTTTTGCTCGAAATCTGTCCACGCCGGGGCGCGGCATTCAAGGGTGTAAGGCGCGCCGAATACAATCGCCTGTTGCCCTCATGGCAGGCCCTGCGGGGCCCGTCAGACCATCCATCCCTTGTTTGAGTGGAGTTTCTCCCGTGTTTATTTCTTCCGCCTTTGCCCAAACCGCACCCGCCGCAGCCGCCGAAGGGGGCCTGATGGGCTCGCTCACCGGCATGTTGCCGCTGGTGCTGATGTTCGTGGTGCTGTACTTCATCATGATCCGGCCCCAGATGAAGCGCCAGAAGGAGCACCGCGCCATGATCGACGCGCTGGCCAAGGGCGATGAGGTGGTCACGGCCGGCGGCCTGCTGGGCAAGGTCGCGAACCTCTCCGAAGGCTATGTGCAGCTGGAGATCGCCAGCGGCGTGCAGGTGCAGGTGCAGCGCAGCGCCGTGACCCAGGTGCTGCCCAAGGGCACCGTCAAGTAAACCGGTTGTAGGCCCGCGGGCCTTTTGTTGGGGTGGCAGGGCGCGTGGCGTGCCCGCTGCCCCGTAGGTATTTGAAGAGCGCGATCATGAACCGTTATCCGGTCTGGAAGTACGCGATCCTGGTGATCGTGCTGCTGATAGGGGCCTTGTACACCCTGCCCAATTTCTTCGGCGAGGCGCCTGCGGTGCAGGTGTCATCGGCCAAGGCCACCATCAAGGTCGATGCCGCGCTGCAGCGGCGCGTCGAAGAGGCGCTGCAGGCGGCCGGCGTGAGCCCGGACTCGGTGAGCTTCGACGGCAACTCGGTGCGCGCGCGCTTTGACACGCCGGACAACCAGCTCAAGGCCAAGGACGCGATCCAGAAGGCCCTGGTCAGCGACCCGTCCGACCCGCCCTACATCGTGGCGCTGAACCTGGTGTCGCGCTCGCCCGACTGGCTCACCGCCATCAATGCCCGCCCCATGTACCTGGGCCTGGACCTTCGCGGCGGCGTGCACTTCATGCTGCAGGTGGACATGCAGGCAGCGCTCACCAAGAAGGCCGAGTCTTATGCCGGCGACCTGCGCACCACGCTGCGCGAGAAGAGCATCCGCCACGGCGGCATCAGCCGTGACGGCCAGGCCATAGACATCCGCGTGCGCGACGAGGCCACGCTGACGGCGGCGCGCAACCTGATCGCAGACCAGTTCCCCGACCTGCTGACCACCAGCAGCCCGGATGGCGAGGGCTTCCAGCTGCGCGCCACCATCAAGCCCGAGGCCCTGCGCAAGGTGCAGGAGCAGGCGCTCAAGCAGAACATGGTCACGCTGCACAACCGTATCAACGAGCTGGGCGTGGCCGAGCCGGTGATCCAGCAGCAGGGGCTGGATCGCATCGTGGTGCAGCTGCCCGGCGTGCAGGACACGGCCAAAGCCAAGGACATCCTGGGCCGTACCGCCACCCTGGAGGTGCGCATGGTGGACGAGGGCACCGAGGCGCGCGCCGCCGAGATCGGCAGCGGCCCCGTGCCCTTTGGCGACGAGAAATACCTGGATCGCAACGGCCAGGCCGTGATCGTGAAGAAGCAGGTCATCCTCACCGGCGAAAACCTGACCGACGCCCAGCCCGGCTTTGACGGCCAGACCCAGGAGCCCACCGTCAACCTGACGCTGGACGCCAAGGGCTCGCGCATCTTCAAGGACATCACGCGCGAGAACATCGGCAAGCGCATGGCCATCGTGCTGTTCGAGAAGGGCAAGGGCGAGGTCGTCACGGCGCCGGTGATTCGCAGCGAAATCGGCGGTGGCCGGGTGCAGATCTCGGGCCGCATGACGACGCAGGAGGCCAACGACACGGCCCTGCTGCTGCGCGCCGGCTCGCTCGCCGCGCCCATGGAAATCATCGAGGAATACACCATTGGCCCCAGCCTGGGCGCCGACAACATCGATCGCGGCATCCATTCCGTGGTCTGGGGCATGGTGGCCATTGCCGCCTTCATGTGCGTGTACTACATGCTGTTCGGCGTGTTCTCCACGATTGCGCTGGGCATGAACGTGCTGCTGCTGATCGCCGTGCTGTCCATGCTGCAGGCCACGCTGACCCTGCCCGGCATTGCCGCCATGGCGCTGGCGCTGGGCGTGGCCATCGACTCCAACGTGCTGATCAACGAGCGCATCCGCGAGGAGCTGCGCGCCGGCATCGCGCCGCAGGCGGCGATTGCCGCGGGCTACGAGCGCGCCTGGGCCACCATCCTGGACTCCAACGTGACCACGCTGATCGCCGGTCTGGCGCTGCTGGCCTTTGGCACTGGGCCGGTGCGCGGTTTTGCCGTGGTGCATTGCATAGGCATTCTGACCAGCATGTTCTCGGCCGTGTTCTTCTCGCGCGGCCTGGTGAATCTCTGGTATGGACGCCAGAAGAAACTCAAGAGCGTGGCCATCGGCCAAGTCTGGAAGCCCGAGGGCGAAGACAACCGCTCCGTGGCCGGCCGCAGCGGCAGCACTGATTAAAAGGAGGAAAGACCATGGAGTTTTTCCGCATCAAAAAAGACATTCCGTTCATGAAGTACGCGTTGGTGCTCAACGCGGTGTCCTTCATCACCTTCGCCCTGGCGGTGTTCTTCCTGGTCACGCGTGGCCTGCATCTGTCGGTGGAATTCACCGGCGGCACCGTCATGGAGGTGGCCTACTCGCAGACGGCCGACATCGGCAAGGTGCGCGACAAGGTGGCGGCCCTGGGCTACCCCGACGTGGTGGTGCAGAACTTCGGGACGTCCCGCGACGTGATGATCCGCCTGCCGGTGCAAAAGGGCGTGACCTCGGCCCAGCAAAGCGAGCAGGTGCTGGCGGCGCTGAAGAGCGAGGACGCGGGCGTGACGCTGCGGCGCACGGAGTTCGTCGGCCCGCAGGTGGGCGAGGAGCTGGTGCACGGCGGCCTGATGGCGCTGGGCATGGTGGTGCTGGGCATCGTCATCTACCTGGCGTTCCGCTTCGAGTGGAAGTTCGGCGTCGCGGCCATCATCGCCAACCTGCACGACGTGGTCATCATCCTGGGCTTCTTCGCCTTCTTCCAGTGGGAGTTCTCGCTCTCGGTGCTGGCCGGGGTGCTGGCCGTGCTGGGCTATTCGGTGAACGAGTCGGTGGTGATCTTTGACCGGATTCGCGAGGCCTTCCGGCGCTTTCGCAAGCTCTCCACGCACGAGGTCATAGACCACGCCATCACCTCGACCATGAGCCGCACCATCATCACCCACGCCTCGACCGAGGCCATGGTGCTGTCGATGTTCTTCTTCGGCGGTCCCAGCCTGCACTACTTTGCGCTGGCGCTGACCATAGGCATTCTGTTCGGCATCTATTCCTCGGTGTTCGTGGCGGCGGCGATCGCCATGTGGCTGGGTGTCAAGCGCGAGGATCTGGTGAAGACCTCGGCGCGCAAGGATGGCGATCCCAACGACCCCAACTCCGGGGCGGTGGTCTAAGCGGGCGCTCGCGCCGGCGCTGTGGCAACGCACTGAAACTGTCTTGGATACGCCACAACAGGGCGAGGGCAACGGCTAAGATCCAAGGTCTATGGACATCCAGCCCACCTCTGCCGCCGACCGCCGCCTGGCCCAGCTGGCGCGGCAGCGTTTTGTGGAAGGCCTGTGCGCGGCCTTGCCGGATCTGGACAAGAAGCTGTATGCGTTCCTGACCGATCTGATGGCGCAGACGGCGACGCAGCGCGACATGCAGCTGCGCCGCGACGCCTGGATGAACTACCAGGCCCACCGCAAGGCCTGGGTGGAGGATGTGGTGCGCGCCTGGCGCGAGGCTCTGGTGCCGCAGCAGTCGCCCTCCGCCACCATGCCCCTGGACGGGGGACTGGAGCTGGTTGGCGACGACGTGATCGAGAACCGGCTGCTGGCCTCGCGCATGGCGCTGACCGTCACCGAGCATGTGGGCGCGTCCTTTGACGTCGCGCGCCAGCGTACCCAGCACCTGGACGGACGTGAGCTTTCCAGCCGCGACATCCTGCGCCCCGAGACCCTGTGCCTGCGGCTGGTGGAGTCGTGGCTGGATGCCGGCCTCAAGCGCGAGGAGCTGCAGCTGGCGCTCGATCCGGTGCAGACCGCCCTGTCCGAGCTGGCCCAGGCGCAGTACCAGGCGTTGCTCGGGCTGTATGACCAGCAGGGTGTGATCACGGCCGAGGAGCTGCGCACGCGCCAGGTGCGGGTGGCGAGCGTGGGGGCGAGCCGCTCGGGCGCCTTGGGCCGCGACAGCGCCGGTGTGGCCCTGAGCCGGGATACACCGTTTCCCGCCACCATGCTGGCAACGCCCGGCGGCATGCAGCCACCCCAGGGCATGCCGGTGCCCATGGCTGGCGTACGCCCGGGGATGGGCGGTTTTTCCACCCCCCTGGCCTATGCGCGCCAGCGTGCGCAGGGGGTGATGATGCAGCTGCGGCGCATGCTGGCGCCGTCGGCCACGGGCCAGGGCGCGGCCCCGGCGCAGCCGGCCTCGTCGGCCCTGATGCATGCATTGGCCGACGAGCGCGTGGAGGCCGACCTGTACTACAGCGGCATGGCCACGCTGGTCGAGGACTACAGCCCCCAGGCCGTGGTGCGCGTGGCCCATGTGGTGCGCGAGCGCGCGGACGAATTCAAGAAAAAGGCCAGCACGGCCAGCGAGAAGGCCGTCATCGAGGTGGTGGCCCTGATGTTCCAGAGCATCCTCAGCGAAGACCGCATACCGCCCGCGGTGCGCGTGTGGTTTGCACGCCTGCAGGTGCCGGTGCTGCGCGTGGCGCTGGCCGAGCCGGAGTTCTTCAGCGACCTGGCCCATCCGGCGCGCCAGCTCATCGACCGCATGGGCTCCTGCGTGCTGGGCTTTGACGCCAGCGCCATCAACGGTGGCGCGCTGGAGGCCGAAATCCGCCGCATCGTGCAGGTGATCGAGCAATACCCCGAGACTGGCAAGCGCGTGTTCGAGCTGGTGTTGGCGGAGTTCGAGAAGTTCCTTGCCAAGTACCTGACCGAAGGCCAGGGCACGGCGCGCATCATCAGCGTTGCCCAGCAGGTCGAGCAGCGCGAGACGCTGGCGATCCAATACACCATAGAGCTGCGCAACATGCTCAAGGACATGCCGGTGCGCGAGGAAATTCGTGATTTCCTGTTCAAGTCCTGGGCCGAGGTGCTGGCCATGTCGGCGGTGCGCAACGGCGCCCAGCATGCCGAAACCACCGCCTTCAAGCGTGCCGCTGCCGACCTGGTCTGGGCCGCCAGCGCCAAGCCCAACCGTGCCGACCGCGCACGCGTCATCGCGCAGTTGCCGACACTGCTGCAGCGGTTGCGTCTGGGGCTGGTTCTGGTGGGTGTCACCGGCGCGCCGCAGGATGCACAGGTCAAGCTGCTCACCGACACCCTGGCCGAGGCCTTTCTGTCGAAGACGGCCTCCATCCCGCAGGAGCAGATCGAGGCCATGACCAGGCGCCTGGAAAACCTGGAAGACTTCATCGACGACGAGACCCTGGGCGACATACCGTTGAGCGCGGAAAACATCGAACTGCTGCTGGGCATGGATGCCTCGTCTATCCATGTGGTTGCCGACGACGGCGCGGCCGTGCAGGAGGACATGGTGGCCTGGGCGCAGGCGCTGCCGCTGGGCGCCTGGTTCACGATAGAGCACAACGGAGCCTCGGCGCGGGTGCAATATGTGTGGCACAGCCAGCGCAAGCAGCTGCACCTGTTCGCCGCCCTTGGTGGCAGCAGCTATCTGTTGCAGCTCAAGCCCCTGGCTGGCTATATGCAGGCCGGGCTGCTGCTGGCCCAGGAAGAAGAAAGCCTGACCCTGCGCGCGACGCGCGATGCGCTCATCAGGCTGGATGCCAATCCCGAGCGCTTGTCCCAGTAAGAAATACTAAAAATATAGCTATCAACGCTTGCTAGGTAAGCGCTGCAGCCGATTCAACCACCGTCTTCTCTGGCGTCCAGTACGCGCCGTACAACATCGCCGCCGAAGCCGCGTGCGGCCAGAAAGCGCATCTGGCGCGCCTGCTCCTCGCGCGTGGCGGGCGCTGGCGCATTGCCGAAGCGCTGGTGCCAAACGGCACGGGCGCGCTCCAGTTCCGTGTCTTTCAGGCGCCCGGCCGCGGCGCGCAGCAAATCCTCGTCCAGCCCCTTGCGGCGCAGCTCCTGCAGCACGCGCTGTGCCCCAAGGCGCGGTGCGCGGCTGTGCAGCACGGATTCGACCACACGCTCCTCGTTGATGAAGTCCCGGGCCTGCAGCTGGTCAAGCAGGGTGGCGAGATCCTCGCCCTCCTGCACATGGGGCGCGAGCTTGGCCTCCAGCTCGCTGCGCGAATGCTCGCGCTGGGCCAGCAGGCGCAGCGCGCGTGCCTTCAGAGAGGGCTTGGCAAATCCCATGATTACTATTTAAACAATAGCTATCAGCGCTTTGTATATAAGCGCTGAATGCCTGTTTGTGTGTTGGTGGATCAGCCTTCGGCGGCGTCGGTCTTGTCGCCCTTCTTGCCGCGCGCGGGCTTGTCGTCGGGGGCTGCGGCCGGCGCGGCGCCGGGCAGCAGGGCAATGCCCAGGCTGTCGCGCACCTTGTTCTCGATCTCGCGCGCCAGTTCCGGGTTCTCGCGCAGAAATTCGCGCGCGTTGTCGCGGCCCTGGCCTATCTTCTCGCCGTTGTAGGCGTACCAGGCGCCGCTCTTTTCGAGGATGCGCGCCGTCACGCCCATGTCGATGATCTCGCCCTCGCGCGAGATGCCCTCGCCGAACAGGATGTCGAACTCGGCCTGCTTGAACGGGGGCGAGACCTTGTTCTTCACCACCTTCACACGGGTTTCGTTGCCTATGGCCTCGTCGCCCTTCTTGATGGTGCCGGTGCGGCGTATGTCCAGGCGCACCGAGGCGTAGAACTTGAGCGCGTTGCCGCCGGTCGTCGTCTCGGGGCTGCCGAACATCACGCCGATCTTCATGCGGATCTGGTTGATGAAGATGACCATGCAGTTGGTCTTCTTGATGGTGGCGGTGAGCTTGCGCAGCGCCTGGCTCATCAGCCGCGCCTGCAGGCCGGGCAGGGCGTCGCCCATCTCGCCTTCGATCTCGGCCTTGGGGACGAGGGCGGCGACCGAGTCGATCACGATCAGATCCACGGCGCCCGAGCGCACCAGGCTGTCCACGATCTCCAGCGCCTGCTCGCCGGTGTCCGGCTGGCTGATCAGGATGTCGTTCAAGTTCACGCCCAGCTTCTGTGCGTACTGCGTGTCCAGGGCATGCTCGGCGTCGATGAAGGCACAGGTGCCGCCCAGCTTCTGCATCTCGGCGATCACCTGCAGGGTCAGAGTGGTCTTGCCGGACGATTCGGGGCCGTAGATCTCGACCACGCGCCCGCGCGGCAGGCCGCCCACGCCCAGGGCAATGTCCAGGCCCAGCGAGCCGGTGGAGACGACCTGGATGTCCTGCGCCTGCTCGCCCTCGCCCAGGCGCATGATGGTGCCCTTGCCAAACTGCTTCTCTATCTGGGCCAGCGCGGCCTGCAGGGCCTTGGCCTTTTCGCTGTTGTCGGCGGTCTTGACGGGTGCGTCCATGAAATTGCTCCTCTTGGTGGCCATAGTGCTTTCGGGTAAAACTGTTTCGATTAACAGTCTGTATGCGTGAACAGTAGTTTAGAAGCGATCGATTGTACTTGGAAGATATTTTTGGTCAGTTTGACTGACAATATCGGCATGAATGATTCAGCCTTGCCTGACGATCGCTGGCGCCAGACCCACCTGGGTCGGCTGCTGGGCCATGCCATGCGGCGCTTTGATGCGCGCGTGCTGCAGCTGATGGCGCGCGACGTGCAGGTGCCGCTGGCCCTGTCGAATCTGGCGGCGCGCGAACAGGTGAGTGCGGCGCATATCCACATCACACGCCACCTGCAGCTTTCGGGCGACCGGTTGACGGACCTGGCCGATCGCGCCGGCATGACCAAGCAGTCCATGGCCAGCCTGGTCGATCAATGCGAGGCCTGGGGCCTGGTGACGCGCGCGGCCCATCCGCATGACGCGCGCGCCCGGCTGGTGCGCTTCACGCCCACGGGCCTGGCCTGGCTGCAGGGTTTTCGCGCCGCCGTGGCCCAGGCCGAGGCCGAGTTCCGCGAAGAGGTGGGGCCGGATGTAGCCACCGTCGTGGCCCTGGGGCTGGAGGCCTATGCGAATGGCTGATATCAGGGCCTGCGGCCCAGGGGCACGACAAAGCTCTCCTTGACCTCTTCCATCACCACATAGCTGTTGGACTGCGCCGGCACCGGCATCTGCTGCAGGATGGAGCCGAGCAGGCTGCGGTACTCGGACATGCCGGCCAGCCGCGCCTTCACCAGGTAGTCAAAGCTGCCCGAGATCAAATGGCATTCCAGCACCTCGGGCATGTTCTGCAGCTCGTCGCGCACCTTCTTGAAGATCTGTTCGGACTTCTGCGCCAGGGTGATTTCGACGAACACCAGCAGGCTGCGCCCCAGCGCGGCCGGGTTCACGCGCGCGTGGTAGCCGGTGATCACGCCCTGGGCCTCCAGGCGCTTGACGCGCTGCGAGCAGGGCGAGGTGGACAGGCCCACCTGCTCGCCCAGCTCGGTCATGGTCAGGCGGCCGTTCTGCTGCAAAAGATCGAGGATGCGCCGGTCTATGGAGTCGAGTTCAGACATTGCTGTGTGGGTCAGGGTTTGTGGCCGTAAACAGCAAATATTGCTGTCATAGAGCAGAATTTTGGCAAAAGATTAGCATGAAAATCCATATAGTCACGATCATTCATCGAACATCGGAGACAGATCATGAAAGTTGTTGTACTCGGCTCTGGCGTGATCGGCGTGACCACCGCCTACTACCTGGCCCGTGCGGGCGCCGAAGTCACCGTCATCGACCGCCAGGATGGCCCGGCGCTCGATACCAGCTTTGCCAATGCCGGTCAGGTCTCGTTCGGCTACTCCACGCCCTGGGGCGCACCCGGCATCCCGATGAAGGCGCTGAAGTGGATGTTCGAAAAGCATGCGCCTCTGTCCATCCGCCCCGATGGCAGCCTGTTCCAACTGCGCTGGATGGCGCAGATGCTGCGCAACTGCTCGACCGAGCGCTACGCCGTGAACAAGGAGCGCATGCTGCGCCTGTCCAACTACAGCCGCCAGTGCATCGCCCAGCTGCGCGCCGATACCGGCATCGAGTACGAGGGCCGTCAGGCAGGCACGCTGCAGCTGTTTCGCTCGCAAAAGCAGGTTGACCAGGCGCAGCGCGACATTGCCGTGCTGCAGGAGTGCGGCATTGACTATGAGCTGCTCGACCCCCAGGGCGTGGCGCGCGCCGAGCCGGCCCTGGCCCGGGCCGACGCCACGATCGCCGGTGGCCTGCGCCTGCCCGCGGACGAGACCGGCGACTGCTTCAAGTTCACCAACCAGCTGGCGCAGATGGCCGAGGCCCTGGGCGTGAAGTTCCGCTTTGGCACCGCAGTGGACTGGTTGCTGTTCGACGGCCAGGGCGCCGTCAATGGCGTGCAGCTGTCCGGCCCGCAGCGCGAGGTGGTCAAGGCCGACCGCTACGTGCTGGCCATGGGCAGCTATTCGCGCGATCTGCTGCTGTCCTCCGGCCTGGACATCCCGGTGTACCCGGTCAAGGGCTATTCGCTGACCATCCCGATCCGCGACGAGGCCCTGGCGCCCGTGTCCACGGTGCTGGACGAGACCTACAAGATCGCCCTGACGCGCTTTGACAACCGCATCCGCGTCGGTGGCATGGCCGAGCTCTCGGGCTTTGACAAGAACCTGCGCCCGCAGCGCCGCGCCACGCTGGAGATGGTCACCAGCCAGCTGTTCCCCGGCGGCGACCTGGCGCGCGCCGAATTCTGGACCGGCCTGCGCCCCATGACCCCCGACAGCACGCCCATCGTCGGCCGCACGCCGCACAAAAACCTGTTCCTGAACACCGGCCACGGCACGCTGGGCTGGACCATGGCCTGCGGCTCGGGCCGGCTGCTGGCCGACATCGTCAGCGGCAAGGCCACGGAGATTTCCACCGAAGGCCTGTCCGTCGATCGCTACCTGGGCACGGCTCAGAGCACGCACCGCCGCACCGCGGGTCAGGCCGCATGAGCCGCCCGGCACTGGCGACATTCGATCTAGCCGCGCTGCGCGCCAACTATGCCCACGCCAGGGCTGTCCATGGCGGCCGGGCCCTCGCCGTCCTCAAGGCCAACGCCTACGGCCATGGCGCGGTGGAATGCGCGCGCGCCCTGGCGGGCGATGCCGACGCCTTTGCCGTCGCTTTCACCGAGGAAGCGCTGGCGCTGCGCGAGGCCGGCATCCAGCAACCCATCCTGGTGCTCGAAGGCGCCTTCGGCATGGACGACATGCGGCTGGCCCAGGCGCATGGCCTGTGGCTGGTGGTGCACCAGCAGGAACAGCTGCGCATGCTGGAATCGCTGCGCGCCGGCGCGCGCGTCAACGCCTGGCTCAAGATCGACACCGGCATGCACCGCGCGGGCCTGGAGCCCGGCGAGGCCCAGGCCTGCTGGCAGCGGCTCAAGGCCTGCGAGCAGGTGGCCGGCATCACGCTGATGACGCACCTGGCCTCGGCCGACGAGCCGGACAACCCGGTCACCGCCCGGCAGCTGGCCGCTTTCGAGGCTGCCACCGCGGGCCTGCCCGGGCCGCGCAGCGTGGCCAATTCGGCCGGCGTGCTGGCCTGGCAGGGCGCGCACCGCGACTGGGCGCGGCCCGGCATCATGCTCTACGGCGCCGACCCGCGCGGCACGCCATCCGATATGTTGCAGCCGGTGATGCAGCTGACCAGCGAAGTCTTCAACCTGCGCACGATTGGCGCTGGCGAGGCCCTGGGCTACGGCGGCAGCTTCGTTGCCGAGCGCCCCACGCGCGTCGGCCTGGTGGCCATGGGCTACGCCGACGGCTACCCGCGCCGCGCGCACACCGGCACGCCGGTGGCGGTGGGTGGTCACCTGACGCGCATCATCGGCCGCGTGGCCATGGACATGTTGACCGTTGATCTGACGGATCTGCCAGAGGTCGGCGTGGGCGCTCCGGTGGAGCTGTGGGGGCGGCAGGTCAGTGTGAACAGCGTTGCGGCGGCGGCGGGGACGATTGCATATGAGCTGCTGTGCAATGTGAAGCGGGTGCGGCGGGTGTATCGCTAGTTTTTTTGAGTGTGGCTGGCCGGGATATGCGCCCGGCGGCGCACCTACTTTCTTTTGCTTCGCCAAAAGAAAGTAGGCAAAGAAAAGGCGACCCTGCTGTCCGTGACCCCTCCGCTTCGCTACGGGGCAACCTGTGGTGCTCGCGCATGGGGTGCGCCGTGGAACTCACTGCGCGCCTGCGGCGCTTCGTTCAAACAACCACGGCGAGTCAGTTTAAGAAGCATGGGCGCTTCGACGCTCATGCACACCCCATGCGCTGTGCTCCTCGGCACGGCCAGAAGGGAGGGGGGACGACACGGGCCATCGCTGCGCTCGGCCTCGTGAGGGGCGCGCCATTTGTCGGGCCGAGCGCAGCGATGGCCCGTGTCGGGCTGTTCACCCCCCCTGTGGCTGCGCCACAGGTTTGCCCCGTAGCGCAGCGAAGGGGTCGCAGACTTGGGGGCGTGTTCTTTGCCTCCTTTCTTGCACGAGCAAGAAAGGAGGTCGCCCGCCGGGGCGAGACCCGGCCAGCGACATCAGCAATGTAAAGAACCACAAGAGCAATCGCCGTGCGTCGTGAGTCCTGCCGTTTTCAGGCCGTGCAGGCCCCTCACCCCTCCCTCTCCCCAAAGGGGCGAGGGCGATCCGTCGCGCAAGATCAGGCCTTGTCCGCCTTGCCTGCCGCATTCGCAAACCGGCTCAGCTGCCTGTCCAGCCACCAGGGCGCGCGTCCCTCGTCTTCTGCGGCTTCCTTGCGCCGTATGGCGTTGCGCACCACGATGGAGCCCAGGTAGCGGATGGGTTCGGGCGGAAACAGCCCCAGCGGCCCGCGCGTGAGCGGACTGCGCGTCCAGGCGTTGTCTTCGTCCAGCACCAGGGACGACAGGATTTGCCCGCCCATGTAGCTCGGGCCCACGCCATTGCCCGAATAGCCGAAGCCGTAGAACATGTTGGCGGCGCCGTTCAGGCGGCCAAAGAAGGGAAAACCGCTGACAGAGCGGTCCGACGGTCCGTTCCAGCTGGCAGTGACCGGCACCCCGGCCAGCGACGGGAAGAAACCGTGCAACGCCTGCGTGAGTTGCCCCTCGTACGGCGAGCGCTGATCGAACACCGGCGCGATGCGTCCGCCGCGGGCAAAGGTGTTGCCGCCCTTGCCCAGCATCAGGCGTCCGTCCTCGGTGCTGCGGTAGTAGTGCACGAAGGTGCGCGAGTCTAGTACCGATACGCCATCGATCAGGCCCATGGATCGCAGCAGCTCGGGGCAGCGCTCGGTGATGACCATGTCGCTGGAGACGATGGCGATGCTGCGCTCGAACTGTGGCAATGCCTCGGCCATCCAGGCGTTCAGCGCCAGCACCAGCTTTTTCGCCGTGACGCTGCCGCAGGGCGTGCGCACCCGGACGCTGGCGCCAGCGTCATGACCCAGCATGGATGTGCTGGTGCCGAACAACGGGGCCTACTGCGCGCGCCTGGCGCGCATTGTCAAGGTGCTCGGGCGCAAGCTGACGACCATCGACTACAGCGAGGCCCAGCAGGTCAGCGCCGCCGACGTGGACAAGGCGCTCGCCGCCGATCCGTCCATCACCCATGTCGCCCTGGTGCACTGCGAGACCGGCGCCGGCGTGCTCAATCCGCTGCACGAGGTGGCGCAGGTGGTGGCCAGGCATGGCAAGGGCCTGATCGTGGACGCCATGAGCTCGTTCGGTGCGATCGACATCGACGCCAGCAAGACCCCGTTTGACGCCGTCATTGCCGCCTCGGGCAAATGCCTGGAAGGCCCGCCGGGCATGGGCTTCGTCATCGTGCGCAAGAGCGTGCTGGAAAAGTGCGAGGGCAACGCCCATTCGCTGGCGCTGGACCTGTACGACCAGTGGGTCTACATGCAAAAGACCACGCAATGGCGCTTCACCCCGCCCACGCATATCGTCGCCGCGCTGGACGAGGCCATGACGCAATACCAGGAGGAAGGTGGCCTCGCGGCGCGCGGCGGGCGCTACGCGCGCAACTGCAAGGCTCTGCTCGATGGCATGCGCGCCATGGGCTTTCGCAGTTATCTGCCGGACGATCTGCAGGCGCCCATCATCGTCACCTTCCACGCCCCGGCCGATCCGGCCTATGAGTTCAAGGCCTTCTACCAGGAGGTCAAGAAGCGCGGCTACATCCTCTACCCCGGCAAGCTGACGCAGCTGGAAACCTTCCGCGTGGGCTGCATAGGCCATTTCGGTGACGCCGGCATCCCCGGCGCCGTGGCGGCGGTGGCCGATGCGCTCCAGGCCATGGGCGTCAAGCAGATCAGCGTCGCCGAGCCGGCCTGAGGCGCCGCATGCTCCTAGAATCGGCCATGGGCCCGGCGGTGTTGCCGCGGCCCAAGGCCTTCCAGGAGAACACCCATGCGCATCCTCATCGCCGAAGACGACCAGGTGCTGGCCGACGGCCTGCTGCGCACGCTGCGCGGCTCGGGCGCCGTCGTGGACCATGTGGCCAGCGGCAGCGAGGCCGATACCGCGCTGCTGACCAACAACGAGTTCGACCTGCTGATCCTCGACCTGGGCCTGCCCAGGCTGCATGGCCTGGAGGTCTTGAAGCGCCTGCGCGGGCGTGGCTCGGCCCTGCCGGTGCTCATCCTCACGGCGGCCGACAGCATCGAGGAGCGCGTCAAGGGGCTGGATCTGGGCGCCGACGACTACATGGCCAAGCCCTTTGCCCTGTCGGAGCTGGAGGCGCGCGTGCGCGCCCTCACGCGCCGCGGCATGGGCGGCACCAGCGCCACCATCAAGCATGGCCCCCTGGTGTACGACCAGGCCGGGCGCGTGGCCACCATTGACGGCAAGATGGTGGAGCTGTCGGCGCGCGAGCTTGGTTTGCTGGAGGTGCTGCTGCAGCGCGCCGGGCGCCTGGTGAGCAAGGAGCAGCTGGTCGAGCGCCTGTGCGAGTGGGGCGAGGAGGTGAGCAACAACGCCATCGAGGTCTACATCCACCGCCTGCGCAAGAAGATAGAGAAGGGCCCGATCCGCATCGCCACCGTGCGTGGCCTGGGCTACTGCCTGGAAAAGATCCCCGGTTGATGCTATTTTGTTGATAGCTGTTGGTGCTTATCCAATAAGCGCTACAGGCTTAAAACACTTGAAACCGTGAAAATCTTCCAGCGCGAGCAGCGCTCCCTCTTTGGCGAAATCCTGGACTGGATGTTGACGCCACTGCTGCTCTTGTGGCCGGTCAGCCTGGCGCTGACCTGGCTGGTGGCCCAGGGTCTGGCCAACAAGCCCTTCGACCGCGCGCTCGAATACAACGCCCATGCCCTGGCCCAGTTGGTCACCGTGCAGAACGGCCGCGTGTTGTTCAACCTGCCCCAGCCGGCCAGCGAGATCCTGCGTGCCGACGAGTCCGACATCATTTACTACCAGGTGCTCGGGCCCAAGGGCGAGCTGCTCTCGGGCGAGCGCGAGCTGCCGCTGCCGCCGCCGCCCGAGGAGCGCTCCTTTTCGGGCGATGTGCGCCTGCGCGATGCCGAGCTGCGCGGCATCGACATCCGCGTGGCCTATATCTGGGTGCGCGTGCCCCTGCCTGGCGCACCCGCGGCCCTGGTGCAGGTGGCCGAGACGCGCTCCAAGCGCAGCGTGCTGGCCACCGAGATCATCAAGGGTGTGATGCTGCCGCAGTTCGTCATCCTGCCGCTGGCCGTGCTGCTGGTGTGGCTGGCCCTGGTGCGCGGCATCAAGCCGCTGCGCCAGCTGGAAGAGCGCATACGCGCGCGCAAGAGCGACGACCTCTCGCCGCTGGATCACAAGGCCGTGCCCATGGAGGTGGCGCCGCTGGTCGATTCGGTGAACGACCTGCTGCAGCGCCTGCAGGAGTCCATGGCCACGCAAAAGCGCTTTCTGGCCGACGCCGCGCACCAGCTGAAAACCCCGCTGGCCGGCCTGCGTATGCAGGCCGACCTGGCGCAGCGCGAGGGCACCAGCACCGAGGAGCTGAAAAAATCGCTGCAGCAGATCGGCCGCTCCTCCATCCGGGCCACGCACACCGTGAACCAGCTGCTGGCCCTGGCGCGCGCCGAGGGCGGGGCCGCCGTGGTGCAGCGCCAGAAGATCGATCTGGCGCGCCTGGTGATCGATGTGGTGCAGGACAGCGTGCCACGCGCCATGGACAAGCACATCGACCTGGGCTACGACGGCGCCGATCCTGGTACCCCCGGCGTGGGCATGGAGGGCAACCCCACGCTGCTCAAGGAACTGGTGCGCAACCTGGTGGACAACGCCATCAACTACACGCCCTCGGGCGGCGGCCAGCCGGGCATGGTCACGGTACGTGTGCTGCCCGAGACCTTTGCCCATGTGGTCCTGTTCCAGGTCGAGGACAGCGGCCCGGGCGTGCCCGAGAGCGAGCGCGAGCTGGTGTTCCAGCCCTTCTACCGCGCCCTGGGCAACGAGGCCGACGGCTCCGGCCTGGGCCTGCCCATCGTGCGTGAGATCGCGCGCCAGCATGGCGCCGATGTCGAGCTGGAGGACGCGCGCCCCGGCAGCGCCATGCCGGGGGCGCGGTTCACGGTGCGCTTTACGGCCAGCAACGGCGGCGGGTAGTTCCACCCGCTCTCGTTTTCAGCGTGCGTTGCCTCGCCCGCGATCCATGAAACTGGCGCGTCCCAGGCCAGGGCCTCCGCGCAAGGGCCGCCCCGCAGCGCTGGTGGCGTCCCCCTGCCCGCATCGCAAGGCGATGCGAGAGCGGGGGGAAGGCCCGCAGGGCCTCAGGGGGGTGTCGCTTCCCCCAGCTTGGCCGCCAGGCCGGATCGCTCCAGCAGCGACTGCACCTGGGGCTGGGCGCCGCGGATGCGCAGGCGCCCGCCGCGCTGCTCGGCGGCCTTGAGCAGCTGCTCCAGCGCGTCCACGCCGGTGGTGTCCAGGCTCAGCAGATCCGACAGGTCGAGCAGCACCTGCACCCCCTGCGGCGCCTGGTTGATGGCGTCCTCCAGCTCATCGAGCCTGGCCGTGGCGCCAAAGAACAGCACGCCATGCAGGGTCCAGGCCAGTTGCGCGGGGCCGTCCTGGGCCAGGGGTGTGGCGCGAAACAGCGTCGCCATGCGCCGCACGAACAGCAGGCACGACAGCGCCAGGCCGACCTCCACCGCCACCATCAGATCCAGCACCACGGTCAGCACGAAGGTGCCCAGCAGCAACAGGCGGTAATGGTTGCTGAACTGGCGCAGGCGCACGAACTCGTGCCACTCGCCCATGTTCCAGGCCACGAACAACAAGATGCCGGCCAGCACCGCCAGCGGCACATGCAGGGCCAGCGGCGCGGCCAGCAGCACGATCAGCGCCAGGAACAGCGCATGCACCATGCCCGAGATGGGCGAAGTCGCGCCCGAGCGGAGATTGGTCACGGTGCGCGCAATCGTGCCCGTGACCGGCATGCCGGCGAAAAACGGTACGAGGAAGTTGGCCGCGCCCTGGGCGATCAGCTCCTGGTTGGGGTCATGCTTGCGGTGTGCCGGGTGGGTGGCCAGCTGATCTGCCACGCGCGCGCACAGCAGCGACTCGATGGCGCCCAGCGCGGCAATGGTCAGCGTGGGCATGAACAGCTCGCGCAGCGTCTGCCAAGACAGGTCGGGCAGGGCAAAGCCGGGCAGCTCTTGCGGAATGCCGCCAAAACGCGTGCCTATGGTCTCGACCGGCATGCCGGTGACATGCGCCACGGCAGTCAGCAGCACCAGGGCGATGACCGGCGCCGGCAGGCGCGCAAAGGTGCGCACCGTGATGCCATCCAGGCGCAGCAGCGGCGACTGGTGGTGCATCAGGCGCGGCCAGATCCACAGCAGCAGCATGCAGGCCAGCGCCAGCGCCAGCGCGTAGGGGTTCCACTGCGCCAGATGCCCGGCGATGGCCTGCATCTGGCCGAAAAAGTCGCCCGGCATCTTGGCAATCGGCAGGCCCAGCGCGTCTTTGAGCTGCGACAGCGCGATCAGCACCGCAATGCCGTTGGTGAAGCCGATGATGATGCTCACCGGCACAAAGCGCACCAGCGCGCCCAGGCGCAGAAAACCCATCAACATCAGTAGCACGCCGGCCAGGCTGGTACTGATCCACAGCCCGGCCACGCCATGCTGCTGCACGATGCCGTAGACAATGACGATGAAGGCACCGGCCGGCCCGGCGATCTGCACGTTGGAGCCGCCCAGCAGCGCCACCAGCAGACCGCCTATGATGGCTGTCCACAGCCCGGCCTGGGGCGGCAGGCCGCTGGCAATGGCAAACGCCATGGCCAGGGGCAGGGCCACCACGCCGACGGTGGCGCCGGCGCCCATGTCCGCCACCAGGCGCTGGCGGCTGTAGCCGTGCACGATGTCGAGGATGCGGGGGCGAAAATTCAGTGGCATTTGATAACGCGAATGCTGCGGGGCGGTCGTTGAATATAGACCCTGCCACCAGGCGGAGACTTTGCTCAATCATGAAAGGATGTGCATGACCGACTCGCCGGAGCCACAGCTGCAAGCGCACCCCAGGCTGTCCGCCGTGCAGCAGACCATGCTGATCCCGCTCGTGGCGCGGGCCCTGGGCGGCGGCCTGTTTCCTGGCCACGCCTGCGGTGACCAGCAGGCGGCCGAGCTGGTGCGCCGGCTGCAGCTGCCCACCGCGCCCTACCTGGTGGACAGGCCCACGGTGCTCAACATCCTGTGGCGCACCAAGGTGATACGCGATACCGGCCTGGCGTTTTTCGCACGCCACCCCGAGGCCTGGGGGGTGAACCTGGGCTGCGGCCTGTCGCAATATTTCCAGTGGCTGGACAACGGCCGCAATACCTGGCTCGACACCGACATGCGGCCGTCCATGGAGCTGCGCCGCCGGCTGCTACCACCCGATACCGAGCGCCAGCGCAGCGCCATCATCGACCTGCGGCGCCCGCAATGGTGGCAGGATCTGAACCTGCCCGCGCAGGCCCTGGGCCAGCCCCTTTTCATGCTCTGCGAGGGGGTGCTCATGTACCTGCAGCCGCAGCAGGTGCGCCATGTGCTGCACAGCTTTGCCGCCCAGGCGCCGGCAGGTTCGCGCCTGGTGATAGACATCCTGGCCGGCTGTGCCGTGGGCATGGCCCAGTGGCATGCCAGCGTGGGGCCGACCAAGGCGCAGTTCCACTGGGGCATACGCAGCCTGCAGGAGCTGACCGACTGCCACCCGCGCCTGCGCCTGCTGGCCACGCACAGCGTGGCCGCCAGCCACGGCTGGATGGGCATCGCCGCCGAGCGCATGTGGAGCTACTGGAGCAGCACGCCGCTGTACGGGGTGGTGGAGCTGGGGGTGGATTAATTCCATTTCTAAATCATCCGTGTCGTTGTTGCTTCGCCTTGTCGTGCTACAGCACTGCCTGCAGCTTCGCGCCCAGGAGGCTGTCGGACTTGGAGCGTCGAAAGCGAAAATCGGCCCCAGCGAGCACAGTTTTTGCCGGATTTGCAGCCCAATAGCCGAGCTATTGGGCAAAAAGACGGTGAAAAATGGGCCGCTGCGGTCGATTTGCAGCCGACGACTTCCAAGTCCGACAGCCTCCTAGGCACGAATGATTTGGAAACGGAATAACACCCCGCGCAATCAGGCGCAGGATCGCAGGGGCTTGCCGGCCAGCGCCGGCTGCAGCGTCTCCAGCTGCGCGCGCAGCGCCTCGTCAACGGCCGGCAGGCGCAGCGTGAAACCGGCGGTGTCGCCGCGCTCCTGCACCACGCGCGCCTTGCGCACGCCCTGGGCGCCGAGCTGGCTCAGTGCGCGCAGCGCGCCCTCGGCGCTGGAATAGCGCCCCAGCGACAGGCCGGGCTCCAGCGCCGCGCCCGGCCTGTCGTAGGCGACGCCGATGGCGCGCAGTTCGTTGCGCCGCTTGGCCAGGGTGTCCTCGTCGGCAAACGGGCCCATGTAGACCATCCAGCGGCGTGTCGCCTGTACCGGCTCCAGGCTCCAGCTGCCGGCGGGCAGCCGCGTCGCCGCCTTGCGCAAAAGCTCTGCCTGGCGCGCGTCAAACACGCCGGCCTGCAGGCAGGCGGGTGGTTCGGCTGCGCTGGCGCTGTTGCTGGATTCGGGCTGGGGCTCGGCAGCGGGTGCCGGTTGGCCCCCCGGCGGCAGCAGGCGCAGGTTCTGCGGGTCAATCTGCTGCTGCAGGCGCTGTGGTTCGGTCGTGGCTGCCGGCGCCAGGCCCAGGCCCTGCAGCAGGCCGTGCGACCAGGCGTAGTAGCCGGCGTTGGCCAGCAGCAAAAGCAGGACGGCAAGGCGCAGCATGGGGCGTTCCTCTCAGCCTCTCAGGCCGGCCGCGCTGCGGCGCTGGGGCGCACGCTGATCTCGGCGCTGGTGATGGCCTGCATGCCGCGCGCCGTGTGCACCAGCAGCGTGCCGTCCTCGGTCACGCCATGGGCCTGGCCCTGGGTGCCGTCGCTGAGCGTCACCGCGCGCCCGGCCAGCAGGTCGCGCTGTGCAAAGCGCGCCTGAAAGGGCGCAAAACCGGCCTCGGCAAATCCCAGCAGGGCCTGCACCAGTGGCGCGGCGATGCGCGCCAGGGCCTTGGGGGCGGTCAGCGCGGCATCCACCTCGCGCAGGCAGGCGGGCGGTGTGCGCAGGCCTTCAGTCAGCACGGGCAGCAGGTTCAGGCCTATGCCCACGACCACATAGCGTGGCTCGCCGGGCGCCGCGGCAAAGCTGGCGGTCTCCACCAGAATGCCGCCGAGCTTGCGATCGTCCTGCAGCCACAGGTCGTTGGGCCATTTCAGCAGGATGCGCGGGCGACCGCTGGCCACGGCGGGCAGCTCTGGCTGCAGGCTCTCGGCCACGCTTACGCCCACGGCCAGCGACAGGCCCGACCAGTCATGCGGCGCCAGCGGCAGGCCCAGCGAGAACGTCAGCGCCGGCAGCAGGCCCGTGCCCTCGTAGGTGCCGGTGTGCCATTCGCGCCCCAGGCGGCCGCGCCCGGCGGTCTGCTGCTCGGCCACGAGCAGCGTGGGCTCCTGGCGACCGGCGCGCGCGCGGCGCATCAGCTCGCTGCTGGTGGAGTCGATGCTGGGCAGCACCTCGACGGTGAAGCCCGGCAGCAGCGGCTCAATCGCCTGCCAGATGGCCTCGGCCGGCCATTGCGCGGGTGTGGTGTTCATGCGCGCTGCCCTTTAGGCCCGGGCGGCGCCCAGCCGCGCTTGGGTGCCAGCAGCGTGCCGCGGCAGTTCGGGCTGCCGCACCAGCAGGGGTACTCCAGCTTGAGCTTCTTGGTGTAGCGCTCCTCGATGATCAGGCCGTAGTCGTAGTTCAGCTCTTCGCCGGCGGCGATGTTGCGCAGCGCGGTGATGAAGATGCGGCCGTCCTGCTCATCGGCAAAGCAGTTGGGGTTGCAGCTGTGGTTGATCCAGCGCGCGGAGTTGCCGCCCACCTTGGCGTCTATCACGCGGTCTTCATCGACGTGGAAGTAAAAGGTGTGATTCGGTTGTTTCGGGTCGTGTGGGTGGCGCTCTTGCGCCTCCTGCCAGCTGATGACCTGGCCGGTGTATTCGATGATGACCTCACCCTCGGCGATATCCTGCAGCGCAAACACGCCCCGGCCATGCACGCCCGAGCGCCGGGTCTGGATACGCCGCCCTGCGGCTGGCGTGGGTGCTGCGATGGCTTTGCTGCGGGGCATGGAAAAACTCTGTTAACTTGAATGGGCACACGTGCGTGCGCGTGCGCGCATGCGAAGGCCGATTGTAGAAGCGCCGCCAAGGCGTGCATGGCACTGATAGAAGACCGACCAAATGACCAAGACCCTGGTAATCGCAGAAAAACCCTCGGTGGCGCAGGACATCGTGCGCGCCCTCACGCCCGTGGCGGGCAAGTTCGACAAGCACGAAGACCACTTCGAGAACGAGCGCTACGTGGTCACCAGCGCCGTGGGCCACCTGGTGGAAATCCAGGCGCCCGAAGAATTTGACGTCAAGCGCGGCAAGTGGAGCTTTGCCCACCTGCCGGTGATCCCGCCGCGCTTCGACCTGAAGCCCGTGGACAAGACCAAGAGCCGCCTGGCCGCCGTGGTGCGCCAGGCCAAGCGCAAGGACGTGACCGAACTCGTCAACGCCTGCGACGCCGGGCGCGAGGGCGAGCTGATCTTCCGCCTGATCGAGCAATACGCCGGCGGCGCCAAGGGCACGCTGGCCAAGCCGATCAAGCGCCTGTGGCTGCAAAGCATGACGCCCCAGGCGATCCGCGACGGTTTCGACCATTTGCGCAGCGACGCGCAGATGCAAGGCCTGGCAAACGCCGCGCGCAGCCGCTCCGAGGCCGACTGGCTGGTCGGCATCAACGGCACGCGCGCCATGACGGCCTTCAACTCGCGCGACGGCGGCTTCTTTCTGACCACCGTGGGCCGGGTGCAGACGCCCACGCTGTCGCTGGTCGTCGAGCGCGAGGAAAAGATCCGCAAATTTGTCAGCCGCGATTACTGGGAGATCCACGCCGGCTTTCACGCCGAGGCCGGCGAATACCTGGGCAAGTGGTTCGACCCCCAATGGAAGAAAAGCGACGACCCCGAGGCCCGCGCCGACCGCCTGTGGTCGCAGCGCGATGCCGAGACAATAGCCCACGCCGTGCGTGGCAAGGCCGCCACGGTGACGGAGGAAAGCAAGCCCACCACCCAGGCCAGCCCGCTGCTGTTCGACCTGACCAGCCTGCAGCGCGAGGCCAACGGCAAGTTCGGCTTCAGCGCCAAGACCACGCTGGCCCTGGCCCAGGCCCTGTACGAGCGCCACAAGGCCCTGACCTACCCGCGTACCGACTCGCGCGCCCTGCCCGAGGACTACCTGCCCGTCGCCAAGAACACCTTCGGCATGCTGGCCACCAGCGGCATGCGCCACCTGGCGCCCTACGCCCAGCAGGCGCTGGACGACGGCTATGTGCGGCCATCCAAGCGGATCTTCGACAACGCCAAGGTGTCGGACCACTTCGCCATCATCCCCACCACGCAGGCGCCGCATGGCCTGTCCGAGGCCGAGCAGAAGCTCTACGACCTGGTGGTGCGCCGCTTCATGGCGGTGTTCTTCCCCAGCGCCGAATACCAGGTCACGACGCGCATCAGCCAGGTCGTGGGCCACTCGTTCAAGACCGAGGGCAAGGTGCTGGTCAGGCCCGGCTGGCTGGCCATCTACGGCAAGGAGGCCGCCAACGAGGTGGAAGACGGCAAGGCCGGCGACAAGGGCCAGCCCCTGGTGCCCGTCAAGCCCGGCGAGATGACGCACACCGAGTTTGCCGACGTGAAGGGCCTGAAGACCAAACCCCCCGCGCGCTACAGCGAAGCCACGCTGCTGGGCGCCATGGAGAGCGCCGGCAAGCAGATCGACGACGAGGAACTGCGCAGCGCCATGCAAGAGAAAGGCCTGGGCACGCCGGCCACGCGCGCCGCCATCATCGAAGGCCTGCTGACCGAGAAATACATGCTGCGCGAAGGCCGCGAGCTCATCCCCACGGCCAAGGCCTTCCAGCTGATGACGCTGCTGCGCGGCCTCGACGTGCAGGAGCTGTGCCGCGCCGAGCTCACCGGCGAGTGGGAATACAAGCTCGCGCAGATGGAGCGCGGCCAGCTCTCGCGCGAGGCCTTTATGCAGCAGATCCAGGCCATGACCGAGAAGCTGGTCAAGAAGGCCAAGGAATACGACCGCGACACCATCCCCGGCGACTACGCCACCCTGGCCGCGCCCTGCCCCAACTGCGGCGGCGTGGTGAAGGAAAACTACCGCCGCTACGCCTGCACCGGGGCGGCGGGCAGCGGCGAGGGCTGCGGCTTCTCGTTCGGCAAGTCGCCTGCCGGGCGCACCTTTGAGGTCGCCGAGGCCGAGCAACTCTTGCGCGAGCGCCGCATAGGCCCGCTGGAGGGCTTTCGTTCCAAGGCCGGCTGGCCCTTCGTGGCCGAGGTGGCCATAGTGCGCGACGAAGAGGCGGGCAACTACAAGCTCGAATTCGACTTTGGCGACGACAAGAACGCCGAGGAATCGGGCGAGCTGGTGGACTTTGCCGGCCAGGAAAGCTTAGGGAATTGCCCCGCCTGTGGCGCCCCCGTCTTCGAGCATGGCGCCAACTACGTCTGCAGCAAGGCCGTGCCCACTGCGCAGCAACCCACGCCGTCGTGCAGCTTCAAGAGCGGCAAGGTCATCCTACAGCAGCCGGTGGAGCGCGCGCAGATGACGAAGCTGCTGCAGACGGGCAAGACCGACCTGCTCGACAAGTTCGTCAGCATGCGCACGCGCCGCGCCTTCAAGGCCTTCCTGGCCTGGGACAAGGAGGCGGGCAAGGTCAACTTCGAGTTCGAGCCGCGCGAATCCAAGTTCCCGCCGCGCAAGACTGCGGCCGCTGCAAAAACAGGAGCTGACAGCGCACGCGGGGCGGGCGCTGGAGCCGTAGAAACCGCCAAACCCGCCGCCAAGAAGGCCGCCGCCAAAACCACCACGGCCAAGACCCCACGCAAGACCAGCGCTGCCGCCGGCAAGGCCCCCAGCGCCCAACTGGCCGCCGTGATCGGCACCGAGCCCGTGGCCCGCCCCGAGGCCGTGAAGAAGATGTGGGACTACATCAAGGCCCACAACCTGCAGGACCCGCAGGACAAACGCACCATCGTCGCCGACGACAAGCTGCGCGCCGTGTTTGGCAAGGACCGCGTCGGCATGTTCGAGCTGACGGGCATCCTGGGCCAGCACCTGGGCTGATGCGCACGACGCCAGGCTGAGCCAGCGCGAGCGCATCGGCTGGGGCGGCCTGGCGGCCTGGTGGAGCAGGCCATCGCGGGCGCAGCCGCGCAGCGCATATTTGATAGCTTATAGCGCTTGCTGGGTAAGCGTTATGGGCTGTTTTGGCTGTCAATCCGCCGAGCCTGTTTCTCCGCACTCGCCTACGGCGCACCCGGGGTTTACGTCAGTTTGAAATCAGCTTCGCCGCCTATAAGGTGTTTCAAGTCGAAACAAACAAGGGGTAGGCGGGGGTGGGATGGCGACATTGATACCGGCCCTGGGGACATGCGTGGCGCGCATGACATCGGGCGAGCGCAGATGGGCCGAGCGCCTGCAAGACAAACTGGAAGACGATTACCTGCTCTGGTGGGATGTGCCCATCGGCCCCAAGCAGACGCGTCCCGACTTCGTGGTGCTGCACCCGCGCCGGGGCGCGCTGATCCTGGAGGTAAAGGACTGGCGCCTGGACACCATCCGGCGCGCCACGCGCGAGTATTTCGAGATCGCGCCGGACGGAACGCCCAAGGTCGTCATGAGCCCGCTGCAGCAGGCGCGGCACTGCGCCATCCAGGTGGTCAACGCGCTGGAGCGCGACCCGCAACTCGTGCAGGGCGCGGGGCCGTACCAAGGCAAGCTGGCCTTCCCCTGGGGCCACGGCGTGGTCTTCACCCACATCACGCGCAAGCAGTTCGAGGGCGCGGGCCTGGGCGAGGCCATTCCCGCGCACCTCGCCATCTGCAAGGACGAGATGGTCGAGGACGTGGACGCCGAAGCGTTCCAGGAGCGGCTGTGGGCCATGTTCCCCCACACCTTCGGCAGCAAGGGCGCCATCACGCTGCCGCAGCTCGACCGCGTGCGCTGGATCCTCTTTCCCGAAGTGCGCGTGCCCCAGCAGCAAAGCCTGTTTGGCTCCGGCGCGCAAGGCGACGACGAGGACGCCCGCTTGCCCGACATCATGCGCGTGATGGACCTGCAGCAAGAGCAACTGGCCCGCAGCCTGGGCGACGGCCACCGCGTGATCCACGGCGTGGCGGGCTCGGGCAAGACCATGATCCTGGGCTACCGCGCCGAGCACCTGGCGCAAACGCAAGGCCCGGGCAGCAAGCCCATCCTCATCCTTTGCTACAACGAGCCGCTGGCCTTGAAGCTGGCCGCCACCATGCAGGCCAAGGGGCTGGATGCGCGCGTGCACGTGCGCCACTTCCACAAATGGTGCCGCGACCAGCTCGTGGCCTACCACCTGCTGCCCGAAGGCACGCAGCGCTGGCCCGTGGACAGGCTGATGCAGGAGTACGTGCAGCGTGTCATCACCGGCGTGGATGCGGGCCACATCCCCGCCGGCCAGTACCACGCCATCCTCATCGACGAGGGCCACGACTTCGCGCCCGAGTGGCTCAAGCTGGTCACGCAGATGGTGGACCCCACCACCAACAGCCTGCTGCTGCTCTACGACGACGCGCAGAGCATCTACGACCGCACCAAGAAAAAGACCTTCAGCCTGAAGAGCGTGGGCATCCAGGCCGCTGGCCGCACCACCATCCTGAAGATCAACTACCGCAACACGCGGCAAATCCTGCAACTGGCCCACCGCATGGCCGGCGACATGCTGAAGCCCGAGGACGCCGAGGGCGGCGACGACGGCATCCCCCTGCTGCAACCCCTGAGCTGCGGCCGCGAAGGCCCCGAGCCCATCGTCATCGACCTGCCCACCCTGCCCGAGCGCGCGGCCCGGGTGGCCGAACTGCTGGCCGACCAGCACGCCCAGGGCCACGCCTGGGGCGATATGGCCGTGCTGTGCCGACATCACAAGGAAATGGACGAATGCTCCGCCGCCCTGGCCCGCAAGGGGCTGCCGCACCGGGTGCGCAAACGTTCAGGCGATTACCGGCCGGAAGAAGACGCCATCAAGGTGATGACGATGCATGCGAGCAAAGGGTTGGAATGGCCGGTGGTGGCGGTGATGGCTGAGCGCGGCGTGGATGAAACGAAGGGCGCTGAAAACCAGGAAGCGATATTGGAGGCGCGGGTGGTTTATGTGGCGACGACGCGGGCTATGCAGAGATTGTTGGTTTTATGAGTTTTGAATATGGATTCTGTGGCTGGTTTCGACCCAGAGCAGCCGTAGAGCTTTTGGGAAAGCTGTCGTTCAACGTTCGAGGCAAGGGACGTCCACAAGTGGGCGAAGCCCGCTTGTGGACGTCCCCTTGACTGAGGGGTTAGGCGTCAGCGCGCGGCGACGGTGTTGGCCTTTGGACATTCGCCGCCTTGGTTGGTTAGGGCAGGACGTAGCGCGCTAGCAGCCAGAGGGCGGCGAGAGCCAGCATGGCCCAAATGCTTTGGAAGATGGCAAGAGGACCGCGACTGGCTTGGTTGTCTTCTTGAATGCTCCAGTTGTTTCGGATGCTTTTCCATGAGTGAATAGACATCGATCCAAAGAAGATCACTCCGTACAGCGCAAGCCACGTGTGGAAGTCTTTGAGGCTGACGTCCATGAACAAGGGCAGAGAGGCGCATAGGCCGGTCATGAAGACGAACGCCACCAAGGTGACCATCTTTTCTCGACGACTTTCTATGCGCGCGAACGGGGAACTCGGATCTGGTGGTTCAGACAAGGCCATTTTTGACGCCTAACGAATGAAAGGGACTTCCCCGTCCCAAGCGCAGCGCGTATTTGCGCAGAACGGCATCAAAGTGCCACGATGGGAAGTGCAATCTCTCATCAACACGCTTGTTTCATTGGAAGGGGAAGTCCATGA